>Ga0169931_10000402_pt1 | contig 70764 bp, 47 predicted proteins | sample Kivu_15m_20L_FD_129675 | JGI IMG/M metagenome (GOLD analysis project Ga0169931, IMG submission 129675) | Freshwater microbial communities from Lake Kivu, Western Province, Rwanda to study Microbial Dark Matter (Phase II) - Kivu_15m_20L... | ecosystem: Environmental > Aquatic > Freshwater > Lake... | reverse complement strand
TGCATCAGACTTAAGTGACCGCAAATCAAACGGCGCGGCCCTACTCTTGATATTCGGGCTACTACGTTCAGCTAATATGCAGCCGATCTTGCGGTTGATCATTCCGAGACAGTCTACCGCACGCAGGTAAGCGAGCTAGAACTGGCGAAGCGGATTTGCGTTGCGAAGCCAGTAGAATGAGAGTATGCTCAACCCTGGTTTTTTCACGCAGATTGTACTGTAAGCCAGCCTGGCAGCCTGCATCCATTATCGAGATTAAAACTGTGCGTTTTCGTATCTTCCTCGCTGCGTTTCTAACTATTATATCCGCGGCACCGCTCGCCAACCGCACAGCGGCTGAACAACCCAATATTATTTTATTTCTTATCGATGACCTCGGCTGGAAAGACCTCGGTTGCCAAGGAAGCACTTACTACAAAACTCCGCATATCGATCGGCTCGCTAATCAAGGCGCTCGATTCACCAACGCGTACGCTGCTTGCGCCGTCTGCTCACCCACCCGAGCCGCAATTTTAACTGGCAAGTATCCAGCTCGATTATTACTGACCGATTGGCTTCCGTCAGGACGCTGGGACCCAAAGTCCAAACTGCGTGAAGCGCGTTTCCTGCGCGGACTTCCAGTCGAAGAGTTAACACTCGCCGAAGCGCTTCGTTCCGCCGGCTATCGCACCGCTAACATCGGCAAATGGCACTTGGGAAGTGAACCATTCTCGTTACCAGAACATCACGGATTCGATGTAAACATCGGTGGCAATGCCCACGGCGCGCCGGGCAGTTTCTTTTTCCCCTACCAAGGTGACTGGCTCATCCCCGGTACCAACCTCCGCGCAAAATGGAATGTCCTCCCCGATGGCCATCCAGGTGAGTATCTCACGGATCGCTTGACCGATGAAGCAATTCAATTCATCACCGATAACAAAAAACAACCTTTCTTTCTTTACTTTCCTCACTACGGCGTGCACACGCCACTGGAAGCAAAGCCCGAAGTTGTAGCAAAATACGAGCAAATACCGCAGGAGCAACGTCAAGGATTACCCGAATACGCCGCCATGGTCGAAAGCATTGACGACAGTGTCGGTCGCATCATGAACACTCTCGAACAGTTCCAACTCACCGAAAATACGATCATCATTTTCACCAGCGACAACGGCGGTTTTTGGAAAGCAACGCAACACACTCCACTCCGCGGAAATAAAGGCGCCTACTATGAAGGTGGTATTCGCGTTCCACTGATCATCCAATGGCCCGGCCAAGTAAAACCAGGTACCATTATTCATGACCCTGTCATCAGTAACGACCTCTATCCTACGTCTCTGCACGCTGCAGGACTACCACCATTACCCAATCAACACCTAGATGGCTTCGACCTGACCGATATCCTCACCGCTCGCAGCCAACATCTTAAAAGAGATTCACTATTCTGGCACTTTCCGCACTATAATGAACACCCCGCCAGCGTTCCATGTAGCGTCATTCGCAAAGGCCCCTGGAAATTGATCGAAACCTTCGATCCTCAAGGTATAGAACTTTACAATCTACACGAGGATCTCAGCGAGACCAGCAATCGCGCAGAATTAGAACCGCAGAAAGCTCAGGAACTTTTAGCTGAACTGCAAGCTTGGCGAGATACTGTTGGAGCCGAAATGATGTCCGAAAACCCTGATTTTGATCCGAACTCAAAAAGCTCCAACAAAAAGCAAAAAAAGAAAGAGCGAAATCAACCCTGATATTGCCGTTCAAACCCTCTATGATCCTACACCGCAAATCCTTTTCAGTTCACGCCTCACTTAAGCTTGTTCCATGAGACCTCTTTTCGTCATCTTTATCATCATCGTATTGGGACCTGCCGCGATGGCGGACCGCCCCAACATCTTATTCATCGCGGTCGATGATCTCCGCACCGCATTGGGGTGCTACGGAGACCCTTGGGCTAAGACACCACATATCGATCAACTGGCTAGCCAAAGCCGTATTTTTGAACGTGCCTATTGTATGCAAGCTGTTTGCGGTCCTTCGCGAACCGCTCTGCTGACCGGACGACTCCCCGATAATATCGCTGTGTGGCATAATCGCAACCTTTTTCGCAACACACAACCCAATCTCGTTACACTTCCACAACATTTTAAGAACCATGGATACCACACGGTCGCATTAGGAAAAGTCTTCAGTGGAGACGAGCGAGAACTTGATCCACTCTCTTGGTCCGAGCCCGAAATCATCAAACAAACGGGTTGGAAAAACTCACTCCTCCCCAATACGCTTGGTAGTGGTAAGGGTGCCGCGTACGAATTGGCCGATGTGCCAGATGATGCTTATCCCGACGGTAAATTGGCTTCCCTGGCGATCAATAAACTCGCCGCACTTAAAACAGAAGGCCAACCGTTTTTCTTGGCGGTTGGTTTTTTCAAGCCTCATCTACCCTTCAACGCGCCAAAAAAATACTGGGACCTTTACGATCCCACCTCACTAGCTCTGAATGATGACGGTCAACAAGTCCAAGGAGTATCCGTTCACTCCCATCATAGCCATCGAGAATTGGGGGGTTATCGCGATTTACCCAAGGATGAACACGTTGATTCCGAAACAGCTCTTAAATTACGACACGGCTACTATGCCTGCGTCAGTTATGTTGATGCGCAGATCGGTCGAGTCCTGGAAAGCCTCAAGCAACTCGATCTGTCGAAAAATACAGTGGTTGTCCTGTGGGGTGATCATGGATACTCGTTGGGCGAAAAGGATCGATGGTGCAAAGGGACGAACTTTGAACGCGACACTCGCGTGCCGCTGCTCATTCATCTTCCCGCTATGAAACAACCCGGCGTAAAAACATCCTCTCTGGTTGAACTGGTCGATTTATACCCAACATTAACAGCCTTGGCGGGTTTGCCACAATCCACTGACTTGGATGGAGAGAATATTGCTCCCATCCTTGAAGATCCCAACCAACCAGGTCGCGACGCCGTCATGAGTCAGTTCGCTCGCCCCTTCCAGCCCACGACTCCAGAATTCATGGGTTATTCTCTGCGCACTCCCACACACCGATATACACGTTGGGTATCCTGGCCCGATCGACAAATGATTGCCGAGGAACTCTACGATTACACAAACCCTGACTGCGCATCGCGACAGGGTGGTTATTGGATTGAGGAAAAAAATTTGGCCATGGAGCACAATGAAGAGAATACACGACAACAATTGAGCTCCCAACTCGATGCCATGCTTCAACAACGAATCAAAACCTTTCCCGCCAATACGGTATCCCCACCGACCGCTCCCGCAAAAAAGAAAAGAAAAAAGAATTCGAACGATTGAATTGATATAGGCAACCGAAATCACCTGGATAGATACTCCCCTGAAACAAAGCATCGCTCTTTATGTTATCGATACGTATATTTTTCTTGGTGTTTCTATGCAGTGCATTCTCCTCGATCAGTTTGGCAGATAAGCCAAATATCTTGCTGATAGTCTCGGAAGATAATGGACCGGAACTGGGGTGTTATGGCGACAAGAATGCCAAGACACCCATCCTGGATGGATTAGCGGCCGAGGGAATTCGCTTCGATCGAGGCTATGTGCCCCAGGCAGGTTGCAGCCAATCCCGCGCAAGTCTTTTGACCGGCCTCTACCCTCACCAACATGGCCAAATCGGCTTGGCGACGTGGGGCTTCCGCCTCTATCGTGATTCTATTCCCAATCTGCCTCAGCTATTGAAAAAAGCGGGTTATCGAACAGGCATCATCGGCAAACTGCACATCAATCCCGAGGAGGCGTTTCCATTTGATTTTCACAAGATTGAAACTGCCAATTTTGCTCGGCAAAATTTGGACGACTACCGACGCCACGCCGCCGCGTTTATCCAAGCGAGCAGTGAACCATTCTTTTTGAGTGTCAATTATCCAGACGCGCATGATGTCTGGTTGCGTCAGGCTGGAGGATTACCGGAAAAGCCTCAAACAGGGAACGATATCACTGCGATGACTTATATGGGCCTTGATCCCGCCGGCATGCGCGAAATGGTAGCCGACTACTATAACTGTCTAAGCCGACTTGATACGCTCGTCGGTCAACTCCTGGATGAACTACATCGCAGTGGCAAAGGGCAAAATACGATCGTCATTTATCTCGGTGATCATGGCGCTGATATGCTGCGTGGTAAACGCACTTCCTTCGAAGGCGGTCTGCGCATTCCCTTGCTCATTCGCTGGCCAGGCAAAATCTCTCCCCAGCTTCGCAGCGAATTAGTCTCGACGATCGACCTGATGCCAACGCTGCTTACCGCCGCCGATTGTCCGGTACCGGATGGATTACCGGGCCGCGCGCTTCAACCACTCTTCTCACCTGGGGCCGTCGACTGGAGGTCGCACCTTTTTGCCGAATATCATACCCATGCCACAGTCAACAATTACTTTCCTCAACGCTCTGTTTGTAACCAACGGTTTAAATTGATCGAAAATCTTCTTCCCAATGAAGTTCACCCCGACTACGACAATACCCTGTCCAAGCTCGCAAAAGAAGCCAAACGACGCGGTATCGCCGGAGGCCTCGATTTGCCCAGCCTCGTGCAACAAGCCCCCGAACCGATCCAATCGGCCTACACAAGAAGTCGTCAACCACCGCAGTTTGAACTTTATGATTTGCAGAAAGATCCTTATGAATTTCGCAATCTAGCGGAAGATCCTCAATACAAAACAGTGTTAGCGGAATTAAAACTGGCTCTCAATCAGTGGCGACGAGAAACGAACGATCCGTTACTGGATCCCCAAAATCTGGCACGCCTTACCACAGAGGTCCGCTCGATTAAAAAGAAAGCGATCGCCAAAGATTATGCTTGGGGCTATCCCGATTATTTCTTTGGACGCGAACCCACCCAGAGCATTTCAAAACCAAAGAAAAACAAAGCGGACAATGATGATGCTTCAGACGATTGACCCGCTATCACAAACTCACTCCAAACTCGGTGTCGCGTTGCGAATTATGGAGAAGCCACTTGAAATCCTCGCCTTACATCTATGGCCCTATTCTCACACTAGCACTCGTCAGCATTGTTTCTAGTTTCGCCGCCGCCCAATCCACACCATCCAAACCGAAACCCAACGTCATCCTGTTTCTGGTGGACGATTTAGGCTGGAGCGATGTCGAGTGCTATGGAAGCACTTTCTATGAAACACCGCATATCAACGCGTTGGCGCGAGAAGGTGTCAGGTTCACACAAGCGTACGCCGCCTGCCATGTTTGCTCGCCTACCCGAGCGAGCGTACTTACCGGGAAGTATCCCGCCAGATTACACCTTACCGATTGGTTGCCTGGCCGGAAAGATCACCCATTTCAGCTTTTGCAATCGCCCGCTCATATCCAAGAACTTCCCCCAGAAGAAACTACGTTAGCCGAAGCTCTCAAGGAACATGGATATCGCACTGCAATCTTGGGGAAATGGCATCTGGGTGAGGAACCTCATGGGCCAACTTCGCAAGGCTTTGATTTACAGATCCCGCGTTGGAATAAGGCTGCCCCCAAACGCGGTTTCTATGCGCCTTTTGAAATGGAAGGCTTGGAAGACAAACCGGGCGATTATTTAACCGATCGCTTGACGGACGAAGCCGAAAGCTTCATCGATGCCAATCGCGAGCAGCCTTTCTTTCTTTATCTCGCTCATTTCGCAGTCCATGATCCCATCCAAGGACGATCGGATTTCGTTTCGTATTATGAGAAGAAGCGAGAAAGACTCCCTCCCAACGATACGCCTTTTATCTTGGAAGGCAATCCAGATGATAAATTACCCAAAACCCGACAACAGTTGCAGTCTATGATTCAACAGCCAGATTGGAGCGGTCACAAGCTCTTGCCGGAGCGGACGATCAAAATTAAACAACGCCAGGATAATGCCCACTTTGCCGCGATGATTGCCTCCATGGATGAAAGCCTCGGAAGAATTGTAGCTAAACTAAAAAAACTGAAGCTCGACCAGAACACCATTCTGATCTTCGCATCGGATAATGGAGGTATGGCGGCAGCTAATTTCGGTAATCCTGAGCGTGTGGTTGGTAAAAATAAACTCGATGCAGCGTACGCAACATCCAATTTACCGCTGCGAGGTGCCAAGGGTTGGCTCTATGAGGGTGGTATACGTGTACCTCTTATCGTACGAGTACCTGGCGAGTCAATCCGAGGAGCCATTTGCCATGAACCCGTCATTACCAATGATCTTTTTCCCACACTGCTCGACGTTGCGGGACTGCCTTTGCGGCCCGACCAACATTGCGATGGCCTGAGCTTAGCTCCTTTACTTCGAGATCCGCTTTCTTCGCTGAACCGACCTGCTCTCTTCTGGCATTTTCCTCATTACAGCAATCATGGCATGCAAAGTCCAGGAGCGGCTATCCGAGCGGGGGATTACAAACTGATCGAGTATTTTGAAAATAGTTCGGTTCAACTTTTTGATTTAAAAGAAGATCCTGGTGAGCAGAACGATCTATCGTTGATTGCGGAACCAAAGCGTCTGGAATTACAGACCTTGCTGCATCACTGGCAGGACGAGATCAACGCACAGCGTATGACAAAACGTCCTTAAGATCGAATAAAATAAGTCCATCTCTAATTGCGCACGTCCGATCGCATTACCTATTTTTCTAAGGCGTTATTTCAACCCTTTTTCTACTTGAGGCAGATATTTTTGAAGGTCGGCTTTAATGGGAGCATATTCCGCAGTGCCAGCCAAGTTAATCCACTCGAACTCATCCTTGGAGTGATCATACAACTCTTCGCTCCCATCGCTGTAGCGGATATAACGCCATAAACCTAAACGAATGGCATGATTTCCTCGGCCATGCGTGGTGATTGCGGGAATATTCCAATCGGCAGCAGGATTATTCAAGAGCGGCAAAACACTCACGCTCTCCACATGTTTTGGAGTCTTTAATCCTGCCAAGTCGCAGAGTGTCGGATAGACCGACATAAGATCAACCGGCCGATCGCAGACCGAGCCCGGCGAAGTTTGACCAGGTGCGACCACGATCCATGGCGTGCGAGTGGGTTCCTCCCATAAGGCAAACTTCCGCCAGTGCTGTTTCTCACCGAAGGACCACCCATGATCGCCCCATAGAACGATGATCGTATTACGACCCGCGGGACTTTTTTCTAATGCATCTAGTAAACGACCAATGTTCATATCAGTGTAGGCACACGTGGCCAAATAACTTTGAATCGCCCCCTTCCAACGGCCGGACCGCAGAAACTTCGCATGGTCGCCCGTGGGGTTCGCCATTTTCCGACCCGCTATCGAGATATCATCTAAATCATTCTCACGGTGAGGTGGAAGTTCAATTTGATCAAGAGGAAAGGCATCGTAGTATTTTTTGGGAACAGCAAATGGCAAATGAGGCTTATGCAATCCACAAGCAATGAAAAAAGGTTCGTCTCTTGTCTGTTGGATGCGATCAATACACCAATTCACAGTATGCCAATCCATGAGATCTTCATCTTTCAAATCGACTGTCAGCGGTGAATGATATCCGTCCTCTTTGGATACACCTTTTCCGGAAGCGTTCAAGCCCTTACCATTCATATACTCGGACCACTCGCCAGAAAAAAATTGGTCCGAATGAAATATTTTGCCTGCTCCCGCCACATAATAGCCGGCTCGAAGAAATGGAGCGGTCAACTGTTCTCCTTCTGTAAGATGCTGCTTCCACTCATCACCATTTTTGTAGCAACCCGTTGTCCAAGGACGCTTTCCACTCATCAAGGCCGCCCGCGATGGCTCGCAGGAAGGCGCAGCGCAATAGGCTCGCGTAAACGTGAGTCCCATTTTTGCTAGCCGATCGATGTTCGGGGTTCGCGCCTGTGGATTGCGTTTCAGGTGTGTCACCCAATGATTTAAGTCATCGACAGCGATGAACAAAACGTTGGGGCGATTGCCGAGATTCGATAAAGCATCGATCGGTAATGCTTGTGCGAAGATATCATCCGACAATCCCAGAAAAGCTAGTACGGCCAATAAAACTATACGAAGCATAAAATTGTTTTTCCCACAAAGTTCCAACAACCTGATCGGACAGTAAAAGCATATCCGAAAACCCCAAATTTCGCGACTGAGGCCATGGCGATTCATGGTTAATCGGATCAATTCTTCGCTCCTAGGTGAAAAACGCAGCTAACGCCGTCGGCCATTAGTTTTCCGATAGGCTAAAAACCACTTCTCATTTTAGTCGATTTTCAGAGTCGAGGAGAACTGGGAATTCGAATAGAGCGCTGATATGCTCTGGCAACGCGACGATTCTCTTATCGATCGGTACGTTTCAACCACTCAGATCGCTTTGTATTTAATGCAAAGATTTGTCTCTCCCGTATACCGGAAGGCATCGACATGAATTTGCCAAACTCGCCTCCCCCAGGCGCACGCTCAGTTCACTTAGTGCTGATAGTGCTCTGCACTGCCATAGCCGCCGGTATGGGCTGGGGAATTCGAGGGCAGTATGGACATGAGACAGGGGCGATGATCGCTGGCTCGCTTACTTCGCTGGTTCTCGTGCTCTTTTTTATTCCGCAGGCAACTTCGCTGACTGCAGCGCGAGCAGCAGCCATGATGACCGTCGCGATCGGCATCGGTGGAACGATGACCTATGGTCAAACCATTGGACTGACGCAAGACGAAACACTCGTTGGCAATTGGGAAGCGTTGCGTTGGGGGCTCTTCGGACTCTTTATCAAAGGGGGCCTGTGGATTGGTTTTGCCGGAGCGTTCCTTGGCATGGGACTCAGCGGCCGTACCTATCGACCAACAGAGATATTGATGTTGATGCTCGGCTTAACGCTTTTCGTTTTCTTCGGTATATGGCTTTTGAATTCACCCTTCGATCCGGCAAATCGAGTGCTACCCAAAATATACTTTTCTGGTAGTTGGTACTGGCAACCCGACAAAGTAGATCTTAAACCGAGGCCGGAGGTCTGGGGTGGATTGCTCGTAGCCTTCGTCAGCTTGCTAGGTTACGCACGCTTGATTCGCGGTGATCGACTAGCACTTCGCTTAGGTTGGATCAGCTTTATCGCCGGCGGAGTGGGCTTTGCCGGTGGTCAATGCATACAAGCATTTCGCGCCTGGAATAGCGATCTCTTTGTATCGGGCTGGCTCTCTTCCTATCCAGTTTTCAATTATGTAAATTGGTGGAATATGATGGAGATCGGTTTCGGCTTGGTGTTCGGCGCAGGTTTAGCTCTTGGCCTATGGTCGAGCAAAAGCCTTATAAAAATCGAAACGCAGGACGAAATAGTAACACTATCGCCGACGGCGGAGATCTTTCTCCTTCTTTTGCATTCGAGCTTATTGATGACAGCCGAATTCCTCGATTTACCCGGCATCGGCGGGATTGTCTCTCAATATGCCAATTATGGACTTATCATGTGCGTGATTCCGATGGTGGGTATTGTCGGCGGACGTATATGGCCCTACGCACTTTTGCTACCCGTCGTAGCCGCTCCAATCTGTGGCAAGCAAATGCGGGCGCTTTGCTACAATAGCGAACCGATGTTCGGATGGGAAAACGGTTGGGTCCTTTTTGTAATGGTGCCTCTTGGAATCACTATCACCACGGCAACTTGGCTCATTAGCCAAAGCACTCGCGCGATGCGAGCGCAGACAGTTGCGGCGATCGCCCTCGGGATCAATACCGTTTTGTATTTCGGGCTCAATACTTTGTTCTTCCAATTTGGATGGCCCTGGAATGCGTGGACCAGTAGGACTCCAAGTCAAATTATCTTTATCTTTTTCGGACTTTCTCTCCTATCTCTGGCACTGGTCACAATACTTCGCACTACTTCCCACACAAAAAACAGAGTAGGATATTGATATCTCGCGAGGTTGGTGCGGAGCAACATGTTTCCATTCGCTTTGTCCAAAGGATCGTACATGAGTCAATCGGTTATTTCCTGGCTCGATTGTCGCTCGGGCAGCGGACAGATCCCCTCCAATTTCCTTGACAGGTCTTTGCGTTCGCCAACTTATGCGTGCGTATGGTTCGCTTCCTTTTTTTTCTTAAGTGTATTGGTATCGCATCCTATTCATGCGTTGGAATACTCAGAAACGGTCTTGTTTCAAGAGGACACAGGGGGTTTCAAACTCTATCGTATACCGGGCATTGTATGCACATCCAACGGTACTTTGCTGGCCTATTGTGAAGCCCGTAAATTCACGGAGGCGGATCGTGGCGAAATTGAAATCCATTTGCGACGTAGTATCGATGGAGGAAAAACATGGGAGCCGGCGAAGCAAATCGCGCACCTTGGTCCGCGATTATCTCGTAATCCCCATTTGCCTGAGAAGAAAAAGTCCAAGAATATGGGGGGACCCACGGAGCAAACCGTCAATAACCCCGTGGCGATTGCCAGCCGCAGCGGGGCAGTCCACTTACTTTACTGCGTCGAATACATGCGATGCTTCGTCATTCACTCCATGGATCATGGCGCGAGCTGGAGTTCACCGCGCGAAATCACAACTGTCTTTGAACCGCTTCGAGATCGTTTAAACTGGCAAGCTCTCGCGACTGGCCCTGGACATGGGATTGAACTCCGCAACGGTCGGCTGATCGCTCCGTTTTGGATGACAGACTACGAGCGAAGGTTGAAGTTAACGAAGGCCTCGAGCGTTATTTATAGTGATGATCAAGGACAAACTTGGCAAACAGGTGAAATCGCTATGCCCTCTGGTAATGAGACAAACATTGTTGAATTATCAACTGGGCAAGTGATGTTAACATCCCGGAATACAGATCCTCGCAATCGACGGATGCAGGCCATCAGCGACGACGGTGGTTCCAGTTGGTCGTCTCCCGTCTTCTCCGAAGATCTTCTTGAACCTGGCTGTATGGCAGGCATCATATCCCATCCCGGCAGCAACTCGCAGAGTTTACCCGTTTTGCTTTACACCGCTCCATATACCACACAGCGCGAGCATCAAGCGCGACGAAATGTATCGGTTTATCTAAGTCAAGATCATGGCCAATCTTGGCCTCTGCGTCGAACGTTGTGCGAAGGTCCCAGCGCTTATAGTGATTTAGCGGTACTTCCCGATGGGAAAGTCGTTTGTTTTTTTGAAAAAGGAGTCGAAGCTCGCTACGGTGACCAGGGACGTCCTTGGGCCTATCGCTCTTTGGTAGTCGCCACATTCGATTTAGAATGGCTGCAAGATCAAGTTGTGACCCCCTAGACCGTCACGCTGCTTTCCGACTTTTAAATATCGCGATCCTTACCATGATCGGAATCTTCATGATACGCGTTGTTCGTGGTCTCATCATCATTTGCATGCTGGATCAAGTCTTCGCGATACATCTAGCAGCAGAGGATAAAAGACCCAATGTGCTCATGATCCTCGTGGATGACATGAATGACTGGGTGGGCTGCCTGAATGGACATCCTCAGATAAAAACACCGAACATCGACCGACTCGCAGAGCGTGGCTTGCTATTTACCAATGCGCACGTGCCAGCACCCGTCTGCAATCCCTGCCGAACCAGTGTCTTGACGGGACGCAGACCAAGTACGACAGGTATCTATGCCAATGATGTGATTTGGCATGACGCTCTCCCGGGTATTGTCAGTCTTCCGAGTCACTTTAAAGCAAATGGCTACTATGTTGTCGGCGGAGGTAAAGTAAATCACCATACTCCTGGGTTCAACCGAGCCTCCGACTGGGATGAATACTTTGACCAAGTATTCGATAGTCACTACCAAACGCTACTGGCGGAAAAAGGCAAGGCGAAATCATTCAAACAAGCTATTTGATTTAATCGCGATTTCGATTGCGGTAGATGAACTGTTCCGCCATTAGGATGTCAACCGGTGCGAAATTGTCTGTTAACAGTGGCGAAACGTTTTGGCAACGCTGTAGCAAACGTTGCACATCGCTTCGCGGTATTTTGTAGATACTTTCACGTATATAAACCAAATCGCTTCGACGAAAGAACTCTTCCGAAGGGCCAAGGTTTGCCGTATTTCGTGATGCAATGACGAATACCGTACGGGTGTCCGATTTCGGTTTTTTGGGGAGCAACAAGGTTGAAAGACCGAATACAGTTTCACAAGTTCGAACCGCCGAACCCAAGAATTTGCCTGTATCGAAATTATCAATGACCGTGAGCAAGTAGAGACGTTCGGGTCTCAACAAACGTTTGATCAGTCGCTTGTACTCTTCTGTCATCAAATGATAAGGTACGGAAAGATCATTCACTGCGTCTTGAATCACCAAATCATACGATTGAGGCTCGGCACTTTTGACGTACTGGCGCCCATCCATATGAAATGATCGAATACGCGTCTCTCGTGAAAGACCGAGTTTATTGTGGGCCATTTCAGTAACCGCAGGATCAATTTCTACGACATCGATAATGACATCTTGCAAATCGGCTTGCGATTCGAGCCAGCGTGGAAAGGAATAACCACCTCCGCCAATAACCAAAATCCTTGGTGTATGCCCTTCGGCTCTAGCTTGCGCAGTTGCGGCACGCGTTAAATCGGCTTGAATTTGCTCATGCTTGTAAAACAAGAATGTTGGATCATCGAGATCGATACATGAATGGACCAGGTGATCTAAAGTGAAACATTGCAACTGTCGATTCTCTAATGTGGCTTCGGTTACCTTCAAGGCAAAATATTTACTTTCGTCATCATAAGGCGATTGATGGGTAGCGAATAAGCCAGCCCCCAGCAAAGTAGCCAAGATCGCTTGTCGAATAGTTACCCGTGCGATTTTTCCTGCTTCGGTGGTCGCAAGTAACCAAATAAGGACGAGTGGGATCATCCCACACAACAAACAGGTTCTAATGGCACCGAAGGTTTCAACGAGCAACCAAGCGGATGCCAAAATACCGGCGATACAACCCAATGTCGAAAAGCCGTACAGTCTTCCAGTAATAGAACCCGTGTTTCGCACTTCGCGAACACAGAGTCCGATCACCTGCGGTGTAATAAGTCCCAACGACAAAGCCGGAACGAAGAACAAACTGAACGACCACGCAATCACTTTCGGGATCATGGGTAGAGCATCGAATAATTCAAACTGGAGCAATGTCGACCAAATCACGGCAACAAAAATCGTGCTGAGAGAAGCCAACATCAAAGATCGCTTCAGCATGTTGTCGGTTCCATAGCGAGTTGCGAGTACTCCGCCCCACCAATTGCCAACCGACATTCCCGTGAGCACGACACCCACAACGCCGGCAGTTAAAAACATGGAGACTCCTACCATGGGTGCGAGAATACGAAACGCAGCTCCTTCCAATGCGCCTGAAACAAAACTACAAGCCGTTACGATGATCACTGCATGGACCAAGCATAAACTTGCATTAGGCTTGAGGGGTATTCCGTAAGCGTCCGTCGACCGCTGCAAATCGCTGGCTGTCGTTTCGCGGTGACATGCGGTATGGCTTGGTCCGCTTCTACCTATCAGGCAGACCAACATAGCCAAGAGGGCCAACGAAATTGTGGTTGCCAAAATGACACTGTCGAGCCCGAAAAAAGCCAGGAAAACAAAACCGGTTAGATAGTTTCCAAGCAAACTTCCCAAGGTGCCCAGCGCGAAAATACTCCCAGAAATCGCCCCTGCTTGCTCTGGTGTTTGTACCAGACTGCGAATCGAAGGTGGAGTAATCAGGCTCAAGGCAATGCCGGGGAGTAAACATACAGCAAATGATGCCACCAAGATTTGGCATGATAATGGAAGCGAACCCAAACAATTCGTCGCTTCGAAAAAACTTGCGATCTGAGGCATCAGCCACACCGATATCGCACCGAGAATAATACTAAATACAATGAGTCGTTTGGGTGAATAATGATCCGCAAATCGACAAGCGATAAAGTTACCCAGCGCAATCCCAAGCAAAAAGACTCCCAGAATGGAAGACCATGTTTCGATCGACGAGCCGATCGTGGGTGCAAGCAAACGGATGGCAACCTGCTGACATACCAAGATCGCAGCGTTCGCTATGAGCGTGATTACAAGCATCAATAGAAACCACTGCCGATTGGATGAACGCGAAGTCGATGGCTTCGCCATCGCTCCATCCAAAGTTCGAGCGGATTGTTGCACAGGCGTCTGCGGCTTAGTCGTTTGCATCATTGGGGGGGAATTGGTGGGAGTGTGAGCGGGTACGCTGAATAAAGTACCTTCAAGAGTACAAATCGGACGGAAGCATCTCTAAATAGGAGATAGAGATATCGCTGAAATGTGCCCCACAGCTTCTATAAAATCATGATCCATGATGACGGAAACATAACGAACGGCAAGAAAGTGCAGCGATTATGCACACTTTGACGCCTATTTAGCCAAAATCGGCGAATGCGTTAAGGTTCGAATCGCGCGAAAACCAATCCCTCAGCCGCAGCGCTTTCGTAAAGGATCCCAATTCGCCCGTCGCGGAGTACGGTCATGCAGGAATACATGGCACCGTTTGGTTCCAAAACTCGACCTTCATCCCAGCTCTTTCCCCCATCCTTGCTTCGTCGTACGGTGAGCGCGACGCGTTTCTGAGGATGATTAGGATTGGAAAAGAGCAGAACGCCTTGAGGGCCTCGTATCAACGATGCCATACAAGTTGGTTCGGTTACCACGTACCATGGCTCACTCCATTTGCCGTTCAGTAGATCCTCTTTCCACTCCCAACGTGCCCAGGCCCGAATACCGGCTCGCGATTCATTTCGCATCGAAAGCAACAGCGACCCATCTTCCAATTGTGCAATCGCACTCTCGCTGGTGGGAATGGCCGTTGGGATTGCGGGCGGGGAGATATGCCAATTTTCACCCCCATCGCGACTGACGATAAAGCAGGAATGAGCCATCGCTTTTTCATCGCGGTACTGAGCGGGAAAAACCAGCGATCCATCGGTAAGTTGAATCCCGTTGCCGGGACCATTAAAGCACAATCGCCAAGCCGGATTCTTGATTTGTTTCGTAATATTGATCGGTTGCGACCAAGTTACGCCGTCGTCTGTGCTTTTAACAATCACAAATTGTCCTGTTTCTTCTGGCGATAAGCCGGGACCGCTACCATGCCAAGCGCGACCACCCCGCGACCATAATGCCGCGACAAAAATGGTGCCCGTTCTTTGATCCACCAAGACCGCCGGATCTCCTACGCCATTACCTTGCGAGCCAGCAACGGTCGCATCGAAATCGATAATCCGCTGCAGCGGACTCCAGTGATCTCCATTGTCTGTCGATCGCATCATTCCTACATCGATATCGCCCGGCAGATCCGCGCCGCTGCGATTACGAGTATCGAAGACGGCGATCAGCGTACCTTGCTTTGTCGTGGCTAGTCCTGGTATTCGAAATGTATCGACGCCATCATCACCGGCGGTACGTATCACTTGCTGTGTAACACCTGCCACATTGGGTAGCGTTTGCACACTCGGCTGCTCGCTGGCTGGAAGATCCTGCGGCTTTCCCCATTTTGCATTGAGATACTGTTGTGTTTGCTCTAATTCGCTGTCGCTCAGGACACGGGAATAAACAAGAATTTCAGCGATATCACAAGTAAGCTTCTCTTCAGTAGCAACATTCGCCCCCACGATGAAGCCGCCCAAGCTCGTTGTGCTTTGTTCGTAAACGAAGGTGTGAGCTTGCCAGGCATCCGGTGTTGCAACGATCTTGACGATACCCGATGTATCCCATTGACTCCCTTTCCAGCGGCAAGGGGACATACCTTGGCGAGTGCTTCCATCGAATAGCACCCCCTCGCTATGCTGCGGAAGCTTTGCGTAAACGATAATGGTTCTAGAATCCATTAACGTTCCCCATTTTTGAACGGTCTGCCAAAGTGCAGCACGTTGAAAGCGAATGATACTCTTCTTTCCGCTGGGAGTTGTAACTCGAACAAGGCGTGGTTTTCCCACAGAGCGGTCCAAAGATACTTCATTGCGATTGACCTCGCTTTCCCACGAACTCACACCTAGCCCATGGATGGACACCCCATCTTCTCGATACCACGCGTACAGACCCTCTCGAGGTGGCTCAGCGATAACGGCCGTCCAAGAAAGGATCGTAAAAAGGAAAAACGTGACGAATGGAAAAAAAATGTTTTTCATACGCATCAGCCAATTCAGCTAATGATGGAAGTTAGTTGGACCATTTAAACGCTTTTACAGTGTATCAGATCAGGTCGCCCATAGGAGATAATTTCAAACTGTAGAATTGAAGCATTGAAATTCTAGAGAAATGCGCACAAATACTTTGATTCAAAATTGGGACACAAAAGTACTCAATTTTCCTCGACAAAATTAGCAAAGATTTCCATTTCTTTATCGTCGGCCAAACCTCTGTTTTGTTGTGGCATTAACGCTTGACGCATAACGGTTGCAAAGGAAAAATAAAACTATCTGGCTCATTTGGATGACAGTCTCGAAGGTGGTCCGCAGTAAATTATTCGTTGCCAGCAACGGGGTCTAACATGGTGGTAAGTTTAGAGTCGATCGATGTGCGGGTACTGCAATCCCTCTTTAATTTGACCGCCGATATTGCATTTTTTATCAAAGATGTAGCAGGCAGATATGTTGTTGTGAATGACTCTTTGTTGGCTAGACATGGTCTCAAATCCGAGCGCGAAGCCCTCGGTAGAACACCGCAGGAGATATGCCCCGGTAAATTTGGAAGTATTCCCACCGAGCAAGATCAGCTTGTACTACGCAGTGGAAAACCATTATTGGACCACTTGGAACTTCAGTGGCACCGCCCGAATGAACCGGTGTGGTGTTTGACTTCGAAGATTCCGCTGAAAGATAATTTGGGGAGCACGATCGGCTTGATCGGTTTTTCGCGCGATGTACGATCCTCTGTGCGAACCGACGAAATACCAAAAACGTTTGCCGAAGTCATGGAAACTTTCGAGCAGACGCCAGCGATGGAATTGTCCCCAGCTCTCTTTGCGACTCGGTCGAAATTATCGCCAGCAAGGCTAGCTCGATTGACGAAAAAGCTTTTTGGATTGACACCCTCTCAGTTGATTGTCAAGACGCGAATAACGAGCGCTTCCAGATTGTTGCGTGAAACGAACCTGTCGGTCGCTGCTATTGCTCAGCAATGCGGTTATAGTGACCAGAGTGCGTTCACGCGTGCGTTTCGTCAAGCTTCGGGTGTTACACCCTTGGAGTATCGGCGCGGCGCAACTGTTTAAGTCCATTGCTGATACTACCTCACAAACACCCTCAATCTTTTTTGCGTGAACGCTCCCGCTGTTGCACTGAAGGTCCAGTCTCGCGTTTGACCTGGTGAGTTGCCAATGCCGATATCAGCTCCGGCACCTGTACGCCAATGATTGATGGCGAACAATGTTTGCTTTTTGCTAAAGTTATGAATCTGCATCGAACCATAACCATCTACGGGTGGAAATCGGCCATCACCCCAATCGTAAACATCTTTCTCCGCACCGGGAACTGCTGCCAGATTATCGGCTACATAATTATCTGGCCAGAATTCAATGTTCCCTTGCTCAAAATTCCCAGAAACAATTGATTCCACATTGGAATAAACTTCCAAACCGGTCACGACTTGCTGAAAGCTTGCTTTGGATGCAGCCGTGGGAATGCCAAGCTTTTTGGGATCTTCCGTAAAGGCATCCATCGAGACAAAAAGATTTCGCTCTTCACCACCCGCAGCCATTAACTCCAACAAGTATCCCACTCGCGTAAACGTTCCAGCGTCTCCGCTGCGATCCAAATCGTACTTAATTTCGGGTCCCAACTTACTGAGGTCGAGGTCATATACCAAACGATAGGCTCTCGCACCGGGTAGAGTGCTCAGAAAATCGGGAACTCCACCACCGCGACATGCCCCCACAGGCAACCCTGTCCCGCCGCATAAATTCGGTTCCGCCAGTTTATGCCAGGCAAAACGAAAAGCGGTTGGCTGCTTTACTTTTTCCGAGGTGAGAATAATTTTGTCGCCATCAATTCTCGCATTGGCTGGCTGAAAGCCCTTCGATCCCACACCGACTATTTCAAAATGGGTTGGCGTTTTTCCATCGCGAGTCTTCAGTCCGCCACCTGTATTTTTGAATTGTAAAACCAATTGGTCTGCGGCTGGCTCCAATTTGGTTACTTCGGGACTCTCGGCAACGATATCGGTTTTGCCATAGTCCTTCTGTAAAGCCAATAGGGCTAACCGCAGTCCGACATCTTGTTTATTGGGTGGATGGATATCATTCACCGTCGCGATATCGTTGGTGACGACCATTCCGGTTTTGGGAATTGATTGGACGGCCGCTTGCGCTTCCCAGAATTTTGCCAGTATTGTCGGATCTTCATCGCCATAATGATATGGAGCTATTTGCACATAGTAGAAGGGAAACTCTTGGCCCCATAACTCGCGCCAACCACCGATCAAAGCTTTCTTCTTCTCTAGATATAGCATGCCTTCGTTATGATTCGATTCACCCTGATACCAAATCGCTCCACGAATACCGTAGCCTACGATCGAATGAATCATACCGTTGTAAAGCATCGTCGGATCCTGATTGCTCCCAAAAGGCGCTAGCTCATTTGGATAATTGGGACTGGGCGAGACAAGTTCGTTCGCTTTCAATTGCTGCTTTGCACGAGCCGTCCAATTTTCCATTTCCATGATGTGCTTCGTTAAACGATTGGTGTACGCATCAGTGCCTGGAGTACGTCCCATCACACTCTCATAAATATCGTGTAGCGCCGCTACTCTTTGGAAGCCCACTGGCGGTGTCCAAGGTTCTACACGTGTACCACCCCAAGAGGAATTAATTAAACCGATCGGGATCTTGAGTTCTTCTTGCAATTTGCGAGCCATGAAATAACCACATGCGGTAAATCCTGCAGCAGTCTCCGGTGAGCAAACCTGCCAGCTACCATTGAAGTTGTCCAAAGGCACATTAGATTGTACGAGTGGAACTTTGATATGGCGGATCAAGGGATATTTGGCCGCAGCAATCTCTTGCTGAGCATTGCCACTAGCCGCTACACTCCATTCCATATTGGATTGCCCGGAGCAAAGCCACACTTCGCCGATGAGCACGTCCTTGAACTCGATTTGATTTTTTCCTTTCACCAGCAATTTCAGTGGCTCAACGCTTGCTTCGAGTGGAGGTAACTTGACCTCCCATTTCCCCATATCATCGACGACCGTTTTAACCGCGGATTTTCCGAGCGAAACTTCCACTTCCTCACCTTTATCTCCCCAACCCCATACACGAATCGCTTGCTTTTGCTGCAAGACCATGTGATCAGAGAAAATAGCTGGCAAGCGAACCTCCGCTCGTGCAGTCACTGCGCTAAGCAAACTTATCAGAAGAAAAAAGGAAAAACTAAAGGTCTTCATTTCATCACAAGCTGCCAAAAGAAGAAAAAGAAAAGCCCTGATGAACCTGTACGGAGGCCATCGGACCGATATCAAGTTAGGTCGAATGCCTGCGTTGATAATTCGTTTGCTTTGATACTCAGCCAGAGCCCGAATATCGCCAATGTGCAGAGTATAATCGCTCGACACGACCGCTTGCAGTAGAGACAGAACGATTCCCGAGAAAGAAGCTGTTTGGTCCCTTGATAATTGGGCGACTCTGCATCGAGAGGACTTTTTCCTTATTTTTCTCGACTCAGCTAGGTTCAAGCTAAATCGCGATCTCGCATTCCGAGCAGATAGAGAATGGCGTCCAGTCCCATCGTTGATACACGATGCTCCGCCGTTTGCCGAACCAGGGGCTTGGCGTGAAATGCAATACCCAACCCAGCCCGCGAAAGCATCGGCAAATCGTTTGCGCCATCGCCAACCGCAATCACTTGCTTGCGATCAACACCTTCGTCAGCGGCGAGTTGTTCGAGCAATTTTGCTTTTCTTTCCGCATTAACGATAGTACCGACAACCCGACCTGTTAGAGTACCATCCACGATCTCCAGTTCATTGGCATAGACATGATCGATGGCCAATTTGTTTTGAAGAAAATTTCCGAAATAAGTGAAACCACCGGAAATGATGGCGGTCCGATAACCGAAGCGACGAAGCGTGGCCAGCAGGAACTCTGCACCTTCGGTCAGTTCAAGTCGAGCGGCAATTTTCGGCAAGACCTCGGCCGATAAACCTTTTAAGGTCGATACGCGGCGGCGAAGCGATTCGTCAAAATCGAGTTCACCACGCATTGCAGCCTCGGTGATTGCGCTTACCTCCTCACCCGCTCCAGCCTCTTTTGCTAATTCGTCGATAACCTCGGCTTGAAGCAACGTTGAGTCCATATCGAAGGCGACAACCCGCCGAATTCTGCGATAAGCATCATCGCGTTGCCAGGCCAAATCCAAGTCCAGCTGACTGGATAGTTCGAGAAGACTTGCCTTTAATTTATTGGGATCACGCGGCTCCCCTCGCAGAGAGAACTCAACGCAAGCGCGAGTCTTTTTACTGGTTTCGACTCGGGGAGGCCGTCCAGATAAACGCGTGATCACGTCGATATTCAATCCCTGTTCCGCCAACATGTGGCTGACCGCATGGAATTGTTCCGCCGTAATCGCTCTTGATAAAAGCGTTAAAATAAATCGCGATTTCCCTTGGTGAGTAACCCACTGGTCATAATCTTCAGCGGAGATTTCCTGGTAACGAGTTCGCAGCCCCACTTCCTGACCAAGTTTTTGCAATTGCTCAATTACCCGTTCTCGATCTTGGCTCGCCGGGATCCGCACCAATATTCCAAGGAGCAATAATTGATGGATTACAGCTTGGTTTACATCCATGATCAAACAATCATAGGACGCCAAAAGGGAGGTGATAGATGATGTTAGTCCAGGACGATCCTCCCCCGTAAATCGGAAGAGAACAAGATGATCTTTTTGCGGTGATAATTGCTGTGTCATGCTGGCAAGTGTAACGCATTCCCACATCTTCGCCGAGACCACTTTTCTTCGCAGTGGACGTTAACTTACCGCGCGCATCTCGCTCAAGAAACTCAGCCCTGCAAACCTCGCAGCCCCCCGAGACACCCGGTGGACGCAACTCTACCTACGCTGAATCGTTTGATTTTCTGATTGCTGCTTCTTCACGTGAGCTTATGATGTGTTCCCAGCGTTGGTGGGCACTCCAAGTCGATTCGATCGATTACCGGACTGCTTCATTTCCGCTTAAGGTTACAATGGTTAGTTGCGGCGTCTTCGAAATGGATATCCACCCATCGTTTTCGTATATCGCCAGTCGAACAATGATCTCCATCAACAAGGTCTCAGAAATGAACGCAATGAATACCGCGAAACGGAGCCGATTTTCGATCCTTTTGCTCGCTGGGCTGGGCCTCGCGGTTGGCCTTGTTGCCTTTGGATTATTCTCTGCGGTTGACCTGATAGGTTTGAAAGATGTCGCTCGACCTCCCATGGCGAAGGAACAGCTTTCGAAACCCGACAACGCGCCCCCCACAACAGTCGATAGTGAAGCAAATGCTGCATTATCGAATCCATTGCAAGAGAGTGCGTTGGATTCAGGTGAAGTTGAGGTGGAAACATGGAACCGTTTTCGTGGGCCTAATGGCACAGGAATTTACGCGAAAAACGACATCGCGACGAATTGGAACGACTCGGAAAACGTTCACTGGTCAACACCATTACCCGGCGCGGGCTCTTCGAGTCCGGTTCTCACTGAGAAATTCGTTTTTGTTACATCTTATTCAGGCTACGGTGCCGCCGATGAAACAGGTTCGATTGCTAAACTGAAACGCCATCTCTCCTGTATCGAGCGAGCAACGGGCAAGATTCTTTGGACAGTGGGGAACAGCTTCGAGCCTTATACTCTACAAAGAACTCGTTATCGTTAATGCGGCCGAGGAGAGCCGAGCGATCATCGCGTTGGATAAGAAAACAGGCCAGGAAAAATGGCAAGCCAAAGCGGATGGATTAGAACTTGCTTATGGGACTCCGATTATCGCCAAAGTGAACGATCAGCGGGATGACTTAATTATCGCAGTGCCTGGAGAAGTTTGGGGATTAAATCCAGACAGCGGGAAGCTTGTGTGGTTTGTTAAGACATCGTTGACTGGCAATCTATCGCCTAGCGTCATTCTGGATGGGGATCGAGTGTATGTATTCGGCGGTTACCGCTCGTCGGGTTCCATCGCGATTCGAATCGGTGGAGAAGGTGACGTAACCAACTCGCATGTCGCCTGGAAAGGTCGCAACTCTTCCTACGTGGCCACACCGATCCTCCGCGATTCGAAGCTCTACTGGATCGACGACCGGGGAACCTATTATTGCATCGATGCTGAGAACGGTGAGTTGATTCATCGTTCGCGGGTCAGTCAAATCCAATCGCGTGAACGCCCCGTTTACGCATCCCCAATTTCGGCCGGCGATTATCTATTGTTTCAAACCCGGTACGATGGCTTGATCGTCACCTCCCTCAAGCCGACGCTAGAAGTGATCCGTCAAAATAGCTTCAAGTCGGATAACAGTATGTTCAATGCAACACCCGCAGTTGACTCGGGAGAACTTTATCTTCGATCCGATCAGAAACTTTATTGCATCAAACAAACTCAAATAACGGCAGGGGAGTAACTGATCCATCCGCGACGGTCGTGACCTACTCCGTTTCGAATCACAATGCATTTCGGGATAAAGATTAGTAATGCGGCGGAATCTCCTCTTCAGCGCGGCGCGTGTCGCGCCCCGCATCTCGAAGCTGGCGAATTTCGGCTACTAAGAGTTTGACATCGCGCTGTAGTTGATCGATCTTTTTCGATTGCGAGAAGACAACCTGATCCAAGTCGTGCACTAATTTTTGCGCGTGCATGTATAGGGCCTCTAATTTGACGACTCGTTCTTCTAAATCCATGCTGTATCAACTTTCAAAAACAAATAACCATCAAACCGTCAACGACGATGCTCGAGATGCCGTAAACCGTTGTAAACGTTCTATTATTTCTGCCATGCCTGGACGCTCCGAAGGCTCTCGAGCCAACATCGGCTCAAGCAAATTTCGGCTGTTTTCATCCAGTCCAGCTAAAACTTCGCTCGCAACATCTCCGCTACGAAGTTTGGCCAACCATTCCAACGGTTGATAGGCCGAGTCCGCACGCTTTCCGGTCAACATTTCCGCGACCAGAATTGCGTAAGAAAACGTATCGCTGGCAACTCCGCCGATGTACCCTCCCGCTTGTTCAGGCGACATGTAGGCTAATGTACCACGCAAACTGGTCGAATAGCTTTGGGTATTCTGCCTGAAATCTGCGGTCGCCTCAAAATCCCCCTCAAAACGCAATGGCAAGTAACCTTCAAATGCCAAATCGCGCTGGGCTGTATCCTGCGACTGCATGTGCTGAACTCTTGCCAATCCAAAGTCCAGGATCTTGGCCATGCCATCTTTATTGATCATGATATTGGCGGGCTTGAGGTCGCCATGAACAACACCTGCTCCATGTGCCATTGCCATGCCTGCGGCGATCTGCAAAGCAATCTTGCTGCAAAATTCAGTATCCAAAACGCGTTCGCTTATCAACTGCGACAACGGCTTGCCATCGATATACTCCATCGCGATCAACGGCAATCCTTCCTCCTGTTCGACGGCATAGATGGTGCAAATATGGGGATCGTTCAAATGTGCTGCGGTGCGAGCTTCGCGAAGGACGGTATCGCGCGACTCGAAGATACTTCGCTTCAACACCTTTATCGCCACCATGCGTTCTAAGTGTATGTCCCATGCGGCAAATACAGCGCCAAATGTTCCGCTGCCCAACTTCTTGCGAATGCGATAATGCCCTAAAACGGTCCCCGTCTTTAACACAGCTTCCGGATCAAATTTACCGTCACCGGCGTTCCAATTCGCAGGGCATAGGCCGCCGGTTTGCAGCGCATCCAATACACGCAAAACTTCATCCGGATTCCTTCCCACGCTTAAGTTATGCACCACCGCGTACTGCAAAATGCCAGCGGGATCAATGATGAATAAGCCTCGCGTCGCTACTTGCTTAGCCCCAATCCACACCCCATAGTCCTGCGCCACAATACCACCTGCATCTGCCGCAAGGGGAAAATGAATCGCTCCAATACCTCCATCTGCAATCGGCATCGAAAGCCATTCACTATGAGATTCAATGCTGTCCGCACTAACCGCCAAGATGTGACAATCGCGCTGCTGAAAATCGCCAATATGTGAATTAAATGAAATGAGTTCCGTCGGGCAAACAAAGCTGAAGTCGCTCGGATAAAAAGCTAGAATTAACCAACTTCCCCGATACTCCTCCAAAGATCTTCTGCGAGGCACGCGATCGAGCAAACTCACACATTCCATTGAAAAACATGGGGCTAACTCTCCAATTCGTGCTACCATGATTCCAACTCCTCCCTTCAGTCCCATTTCGCACAACGGTATTGTCGCCGATCCCATAGGCATCGAATAGGGAGGTGGCGAACCAAGTCCATGCTTTCAAAAAGAAAGTTGACTTCTAATTTCCAGCAATTTCGGCGTTCCAAGGTTCGCAGCCAGGCGTAAAAAAGCTTAACTTCACTGTGTTTTTTTACATAAATGACCTAACTTCGTAGGAACTTGTGACCAGATTCGGCCCCCAATCACGTCCGATAGAAAAATGTGTTGATCCAAGGCAATCGCTTCAGCCATTTCGTACTCGACTTACATCTGTGCGCGCATTGACATCAAAACGAAATTGCAATCGTATTCCACACAAATAGGCGAATTCCCCCATCAAATCGTATCGCGAGACGCCGCAAGTTTTATTGACACCAGCGAGTCATTGCCGCGATAAAGTCGCGTTGAATGTAGGATTAAAACTTGCAAAGCTTTCGCCTTCAACGATCCAGCAAGATCCGCTATAGAAAGCAGTGCCTGAACGATCATGCTTTTCTGGTTTTCTTTGCTGTTCAACGCTTTAACTTGCCGTAACTTTTGGTGCTGGGAACTTTTTTGGAGATATAAACAGGATGATCCGCAAACGTTTCTTGGCGAACTTATTGTGCTTGGGCTTTTTGAGTATTGGCCCTATGGCCTGTTTAACGACAGCGAATTTACAAGCCTTCGAGACAAAAGTGGATGCGGTTCTTTCTCCGACCCATAAGCAGTTTAAACTCTTCCGGCCCAAGCACTCATCGCTCGATGTAACTCTCCAGACATTTTGCTTGGACTCGAAAGGTGATATTGTAGCTGCCGTTTCAACCAACGGAGCGGTGGTAAACAATGAAACCGTAAACGGCTTGATTTTGTTTTATTCACCCGACTTTGAACTTGTTCAAGAACTCCCACTCGATTTTGCTCCGAGCGCCGTGAACTATGACATCGATGGAACACTCTATGTGGCCGGCGGAGGAAAGGTCGCGAAGATCTCGAGCGATGGCAAAGTGATCAAAATGAATGCGACGCCCAATCTTCTAAACGTCGATAGTTTGAGAGATAAAGCAAAAGCCAAACTAGAAGAAGAACGCAAGAGCATGAGCGCGAGCTATGAGAATCAGATCGCCATGATCGATAAAGCGATTGCCATCAAGAACAAGAATACCAAGAAGCAAGAAGAGCCTAAAACAGAAGTCGATAACAATAAACCCGAGGATGAAAATACTGAAGCAACGGAGACCGACGGTGAAACAGACGTCGCGTACATTGAGCAACTCACGCAAATTTCGATGGAAGAACTCGAGAATATGCGAAAATCGTATTCTGAATATTTGAAGCAATTCGCCGTGGGGCAGCCGATCGCTGACGAAGAGGTTGATTCAGCAATCGCCAACATGGGACAGGTTCGTTCCATTGCAATCGGTGACGAAGACGTTTTCGTCACTTGTCCTGCGAATCTGGGGTATGGCTACGACATTTGGCGGGTCAACAAGGAACTTGAAGAGCCAAAGATCGTTGTCAAGGGCGTCTCGGGCTGCTGCGGACAGATGGATATTCAAGCTAAAGGGAAACAACTGTTTGTCGCGGAAAATACCAAGTTCCGCGTCGGTGTTTACAACCAAAAAGGAAAATTGACTTCAAAGTTTGGCAACCAGGATCGCAGCGGTAAAACAGGTTTTGGCAGTTGCTGCAATCCCATGAATATTCGTTGCTGCGAAAACGGTGATGTGCTGACTGCCGAATCGAGTATCGGCACGATCAAACGGTTCGACGCAGCTGGAAATTTAATTGCTACAATTGGCAAAGCCAAAATTGGCGGAGGTTGCAAGCATGTTGCCTTGGGACACGATCCGAACTTAGATCGCTACTACATGATGTATGAAGATGAGGCGGCAATTTGCGTCCTTGTGAATCAAAAAGACTTTTCCGGTGAAACTGAAGATGAGAAACTGGCTCGCGAAGCATCCGAAGGACTAGGTAAGAAGCTGCTTGGTGGATGGGAATTGGCCACCGTCAAAAGGGACAGCAACGAAACCGACAACCAGAACAAATCTGATGTCGAAGTGCGTACTAGTGATGGACAATCGCTGACGATGGTAGATCTTTATGGATTCAAAAAGATCACGTTCCAGAGCGAGAATAAAGCCGAGGTTGTTTCTGGGGGACAATTCTCCGTTTTTGGAGAAGGAACGGAATGGCAACCCATTCAGCAGACTGAAAACAAATTGATGATCTCTATCTTGAACGATCAAGTCGAGACATTTAGGTTGTCCGCCGAGTTTATCGATGAAGACCAAGTAAAATTCGGTTTAGAGTTTGGAAGGGGAACACCAACTCAGCCGATTGGAGTCTTTAAACGAATAAACGAAAAGTAGACCCTTACAAAAATTCCGTTCGTACATTCGTTCTATTATGTCGTCCTAAAAATTAATCCCGAGAAATACCCCTATGGACCGTCGTACCTTTGTCGCTGGAATCGGGAGCCTTCCGATTGCTGCTGTTGCTGGCCAAGCTTTAGCAGGGACCGAGAATCTATACCAAGGTCTTACCTTGATCATCATGGATCCAATGTCCGCACCTCTAGCATGTGCCTGCGTGCAAGGATACGCGCAGCGAAAGTATGAATTTCTCGGCAAGTATCTGGAGAAGCAACTCGGTGTTGCTGTGAAAGTCTTTTGGTCCGGCGCACTAAGCACGGCGATGGAAGAATCGATGGGGCAGGCCGACATCGTCATTGGCAAACGAAGTGTCGTAGAAGCTGATGCCAAAGAGTCGCAAGTACCTTTGATTCCTGCGGTTGAACTAACGGGAAAAGATGGCAAAACGACTCAATGGGGGTTGTTCGTTGTTCGGAAGGATGATCCAGCTCAGACCCTCGAGGATCTTGCCGGCTATAGAATTCTATTTGGCAAAAAAGAGTGCGATGAAAAATATTCCGCTCCCAAAAAGCTGCTTACATCCCGAAACGTAGCTGTCGCGGAAAAAGAGGAATCTATCGGATCATGCACAGAAGCTGTGACTACCCTGATGGATATGGAACCAGGTACCAAGATGGCTGCCGTGATCTCAAGTTATGCGAAACCATTGTTGGAAGGTTGCGGCACCATACAGAAAGGAGATGTGCGCGTTGTTGGAGAAACTGAAAAGATTCCCTTCATCACGGCATTCTTGAATTCATCGCTATCGAGGGAACTTCGCGAGAAGGTAGAGCAAGCCTTAATCGATATGAAGTCGGAACCTGCCTTGCTGCTGACCCTAGAAACTCGCAATGGTTTCGTTCCCTTGGCTGCTTCCCAGGAGCAGTCCAGCCCATCAGCTGCAGCAAAAAAAAACTGAGCAATCAATGGCCTGGATGGCGAGGTGAAAATCGGGATGGACTCGTTTTCTCGCTCCCTGATTCGCTCAGCCAACCACTGAAGAAACTTTGGGAAGTACCATTGCCATCGATAGGTCTAGGAGGTGTTTCGGCCACTTCCGATATCGCTGTGATTGCCTGCAGAGACTTACTCGATAAACGCGACTTGTTCCAAGCTTTCGATTCGCAAACCGGGAAACTGCGTTGGCAAGTCGTACAGGCCTGCTCCGGTGAAATGGACTACGGTCGCGGTGCTAGAGCCACGCCACTAATCCTCGAAGATCGAGTGATTCTGCTCAGCGCATTCGGCCACCTGCATTGCGTCCATCGCCAGTCAGGCCTATCGATATGGAAGAAAGATCTGGTCAACGAATACAAGGCACCTTTACCAACCTGGGGTTTTTCGGGTACGCCTTTAGTCGTTGACGATTTGCTAATTGTACAGGCTGGAAGTCGAACTGCGAATCTGATTGCTCTCGATATTTCCACCGGCAAGGAACGCTGGCGCAACGGTACGCAGCCAATCTCGTATTCATCGTTTGTGTATTGCAGTCCTCATGGCAGAGCTCAAGCGGTCGGCCTAGATGAAAAAAGCGTCGGAGGCTGGGATATCAAAACGGGCCAACGACTTTGGACGATCACACCCAAAGTCAGCGGTGACTTCAATGTGCCAACTCCACTCATCCGCGATGATATGCTTTGGCTGATCTCTGAAAATAATGGACTCAGACGCTACCGTTTTGTCGACGGCATACCGCTACCCGATGCCGAAACGATCCAACTGGATTTGTGTCCAGATTCCCATACCCCCATACTGATTGGCAAGCGGCTGTATGTTGCGTATGCAGGACTACATGTTCTCGATGCGATCAGCCTCGAAACGCTTTGGTCCAGCGACGAAGAGCACCTTCTCGGATATGCTTCTTTGATAGGGAGCGAGAATCGACTCTTAATTCTTACTCAATCCGGCGCATTGACGCTGTTCGACGTAACACAACCACTCCCGAAACAATTAAGTTTTCTATCCTTGGGAACGGACATTGATTTTCAATCCTATCCCGCAGTGAGTGAAGGAAAATTCTACGTGCGTGTCGGCCAAGCTTTAGCTTGCTTCGAATTTGAAGCTTCGAGCTAACCGCTTTCCGTCCAGGATTAGTAGGAGCAGTTCAATACCACCCCCCATGCAAAGAAATTACTCTGACCAAAGTGAGAAGTCTCCATGGAAATCAATCTCTTGCAGTAAGGCCAGAATACCGGCGGAGTTAATTGCAAAAGCGTAGCTGTCTTGATATTGTTATCTATATGGAGAAAGAACCTGAAAGACCTACCATGAATCGAGATACATCAACAGCCAGCGGTGACAAGAATCCGGAAGTTAATGTCAACGTTGAGGAAATCTGTCGAATCGCCATATCGCATTCCTTGCTCACGAATTCGGATGTTACCGAAATTCTGCTTTCGTTCCAAAAGAGCAATTCAGCCCCGACACCGCAGCAATTCGCTCGTCAAGCAATCCAGATTGGCAAGCTGACGCTTTTTCAGGCCAAGCTATTGCTCGCCAAGGATCCGACCACCCTTTCCTTAGGCCCCTATCTGCTCCTCGATAAAATCGGTCAAGGGGGTATGGGGAGCGTATATAAAGCTCGCCACAAATCGATGGATAGGGTTGTTGCACTGAAAGTGCTCAGACGAAAAGGAGGTGCATCTTTTGAGTCCGTGAAACGCTTTCAGCGAGAGGTTTTGGCTGCTGCGAAATTGATCCATCCCAACATTGTTACTGCTTTCGATGCTGGGGAACAAAACGGTATTCACTACCTCGTGATGGAGTTTGTCGAAGGTGGAGACCTTAAATCGCTCGTCGACAAAAACGGTCCACTTCCTCTCAATCAGGCGTTACAGTACACGATGCAAGTCGCTCGAGGCTTACAGTATGCCCATGAGCAGCAAATCATCCACCGTGATATCAAACCGGCAAATCTGCTAATAGACAAATTCGGTTTCGTCAAGATTTTGGATCTGGGACTTGCTCGTATCATACGCGAGCAAAATTCGGAAGAAGATTTTTCCCTAACATCAGACGGCGCGATGATGGGGACGGTCGACTTCTTATCGCCCGAACAAGGCGTAGACACCAAGTCGGCTGATGTACGAAGCGATATCTACAGTTTGGGTTGCACTCTCTTTACATTGCTCGCCGGAGAAGCAGTGTTCCCGGAAGGCACATTGGTAAGTCGGATTTTGGCTCATCGCGAGAAGCCCGTCCCTTCTATTCGGTCACGGCGTAATGATGTACCGGAATCCGTCGATTTATTGATTCAAAAGATGTTGGCTAAAGCACCCGACAATCGCCCTCAATCGATGGCGATAGTGGCCGAAATGCTTCAGCAGATACTATCGGCGAATCCTGTATCGGACAGTTCTCCCAATTTGAGCGCCACCAGCACTTCGGATGATGCTTATCTCGAAACACTGATTCTGGCCAATGACCCAACAGTTGGCGATAGTCGTTCTCAGCAGATCAATGAAACGCTACCCCAAACTACTCCACTTCCTGCCGCTTCCATCCCAAAGATATTGCCCGCTACCAAAGTCTCGAGAGACAGACGGAAGAAATCGCGATTAGGGCTGACTCCCATCGTAACAGGTTTGCTCATCGCAGTTGCGCTTGGTGTTCTTGGCTATAACTATTTTAGTTCGCAGCCAAAATCGCTGACAATCGCTTTCGACCCTATGCAATTAAGAGACGTAACCGGTGCGTCGATCGCCATCGATCGACAACCAAAATATGCCTTCACCGACGCGTCCCAGAATCCGATTCAAATCGCTGTCGATGATGGCTCCCATACTCTTACCATCGAGAAAGAGGGCTTTGAGCCCTTTTCCTACGAATTTAAATCAGAAGATAGCCAGACGCTAAATGTGGCGGTGAAAATGCGCAAGCGTCCTCCAACGAGTAATGCTCCGACGGTCCCACCCTCTCCCCCAACGCCGCTCAAAGTTTCTGCTACAGAAAAAAAATCGAAGCCCAATTCCAGCGATGAATCTAATGAGGACGCCTCTTCATCCTCCACCGAGTCAACAAGAAAAACGGAAGACAGCGCAGAGCAAACTGGTCAAAAGATGACCCCCAATATTAGAAACAGTTCCGGTACCCCTGATTCCGCTAATCCCGTAGCTCCGGACACAGCCGCTCCGAAAACCTTGATCGTTGGACTGGGAACTGGCGAGATACCCGACCTACAAACCGCACTGCAGCAAGCGCAACCGAATGACACAATTTTGATCCGGCACCGTGGACCACTTGAAATACCCCCTACCGATTTGACAAATAAAACGCCCCTCTCTATCCGAGGCGATTCGGTGAATGGGGCTGAGTACTGGCCGATCATCCGTCAAGCGAGGATGAGCAATGTGACCACGGCCGGTGAAGCTCCCGCGCAATCTTGGATTCACGGTGAAAAACTGAATCTAAAGCTTGCCAACTTACACCTCGGTGTTGGAGGTCATGCACGGCTCCCACTGGAATCGGTTGTCGCATGCAAAGAAGGCTCAATCGACCTAGAAAATTGCACTTTGACCGCTACGCCAGATGAGCTCACTCGATTTCCAGCAGGACAGCCATTTCCGTTTTTGATATCGAAAGGTCTAGACACCCACAATGTTCGAATCAACCTTTTAAATACGATCGTTCGTGGCGGTCGACTCGACAACTTAGCCCGCATGGATGGTGAAGCGAACCTATTTATTAAATGTACGAACGTTTTTTGGGCAGGTGCTAACAGCGATCTGCTTCAAATCGGTCACACCACAAGCTCTGTAGTCTTCGAATGCGAAAATAGTACTCTATACAATACGAAATCCCTATGCGGCATACCTCCAGATCGATTGTCCGGTCGACAATCCAAGACCGCTTGCGAAATTGATCTGAAAAAAACCATCGTCAACTTTTCAGCAAACAGCCAAGGTAGTTTCGTCCGCTGCGTAGGACAGGATGACAATCGCCTAAATTGCGATGAATGGGCGAAGTATCTAAGTTTCAAAATAGACGATATCCTAGTTTCGGAAATGGATTTCCCCCTGCCGATTCGAGATAAAAAATCTAGCACCAAGGACTTTCTGGATGCATTCAGCATTTCCGCTGCAGAGATGGTTCTGATAGATCCAAATTTTAGGGTTCGCCCCACAGAAAGAGAATTGCACGAGCTCGATGCGAGAGATTTTTTGGTCGATAGCGATAGTATCGAAAATCGAAAGCTGCCGAAAGGTTTATCCCTGGCGGAAATGGGAATCAGGCAGGACTCACTGCCACCGACCCTCGCTTGCTTGATGGAGGATGGAAGAAATAATCCCTCGCTGGCAACCACACCTCGCGGCAAGCCAAGAATACTGAAGGTCGACTCCAAAAATGGTCCGTACAAAACTTTGGAAGCAGCGTTTGTTGATTTAAACGATGATGACATCATCGAGATACAGGATAGTGCAACCTACACCCCCTCGCGAAACTACGATTTGAATTCGGGAAGTGGCGTGATCAATGTCGAAAATATCCCTCATATACATCTGCGGGCCGCTACTGGCCAATCTCCAACGGTTCTGCTAACAGATTCACCGAATTATCAGTTAGGCAAAGCTTTTCACCAACCCTCAGCGGATGGCTCTCTCTCACCACTTTTAATGCTCTATGCCTCCTGTCGATCGATCAAGCTTGATGGGATTCATTTTACGACCGATATTCGCCGCACCAATTCAAAACACTACTTCTTGCATACATCCGCTTCCTGCATGCGAATCAGCAACTGTTCGTTTATCAACTTCGCAAATTCACGGCATCCCACGATGGAAGATACTTTTGGCGGCATGATTGTCATTAGGCCGCTTTCCTGGGAAGCTAGCAACGACCGAAGCGATCTTCATGGAGGCTTTTTGTGGGTTGAAAATTCAGTATTCCATAACGGCCCTGGCCTGTCCTTAGATCAATTGTCAAACCCACCCGAAGCCCCGTATGCTTTTGGCTATGCAGGACGTGCTGATCTAGTGTCCGAAAGCCTCAGTTTCAGAAATTGTTTCTTCGGACCACATGTAACAGTGCTATACAGTTGGAGCAGCACAGCTAACCAACGGCTTACCTTCGAAAATTGCACCGTCTTCGGTAAACCGTTCTTATTGGACCGAGTCCGCACGGTCAGATCGATCGACTTTAGCCACAACTTCGTTTTTACTCTGACCAACCCGATTCCCTGTAGTCCAATCAGTATTTTGGATGATCTAAACGCAAATGGGGAAGACAACGCTGTTTGGATGCAAGACAGTTTTATTACCCCCCAGTTCCGCGATAAGGGAGCTCTCCGGTTGATGCCGGGACCACATCTTAAGAAGGTACCCGAATTCTCGTATCAGACGCTCTTCGGCAAAGATCACAAGAAGATTTTTTCCTCAAAGCCCGTCCCTGAAATCAACGCATCAACCCGCGAGAAAAACATCACGGGTTTTCGAGCAGAAAAAACTAAGTTATGAGGCCGAAGAAACGGGCGAAAACTTCTGCCGAGAACCTGGATTAGCAACTGAACCTTCCAACGCTAATCGTCGTTTCCAGACAGCGTATTGGGTCCACTCCCCACCACTTTCTCGTACGTGCCGTCACCCGTTTTTACGTACTTCGTGAAGCCTTTCTCTTTGAGATTCTTATCGCTCAGGCTCTTATTGGCATGAGCATCGGACCACACACCACCAATCGATGGTGCGGCCAAAATACGTCGAATCGGTTTGCCGTTCTCCGGATGCGTCTGTAAATGCGGATCGCTCATCTTTTGAAACAACTCGTACTGTTCACCACCTTCTCCATCGGCAAGCACTTCTTCATAAACATAAATAGGCACAAATTGTCTCCCATTTCTCGCTTGAAACTGCACCAGCCTCCGTCCGCAGGCTAAGTGCCTATCCGAAAATCCGAATATCGCGACCAACGCCAAGGGCATTGATGGCTAAGCGGATAGGCTCTAAGTGCATTAAAGATCCATAAGATCGCCCGATCGAGCTCAGAAGGGAGCCCAACATATTGTTCAGTCTACCACAAAACATCGCCTGAAGACGATCTTTACCAAGCCACACCCCACCTTGGAGTGCCTCAACAACCCACTTGGCACCTTTGTTATTTTCCGACGATTCGGAGTTACAGTCAAACTCGTTACCTTCTGAACTCGCACCCCAATTTTCGGGGTTTTCATCCGGAACACGCAAACGAACGATCGAGTCCGAAACATAATGAGATTGCGGAGCTGAAGATATCGCTCACCACGCGATTCGGTCGCTTTGATGTTGAAAAGTAGAAGCTTTTTCTTGATTGGAGTTTGTCAAAATTCGGCGGGGTGCAAGGACTTTCGTATGTCCCCCCTAACGTTTGGAGTTTTGGATGCGGCCATGTCTGAAAGTTGATCGCATGAAAAACAATTCCAACCAAAACCTTATCACAAACAACGCGGATGATATGGCCTGCGGCTCCTTACCCTCAAAAATCGCTACAATCCCGGAAAACTTGAACGCAGAGTTTCCCAAGATTCCGGCAGACCTAAAGTGCCGAGCCACACCAATGTGGAAACGAGCACTGGATCTACTGATTATTGCGATACTATCTCCTCTTCTACTCCCCGCTATGCTCTTGATCGCTTGTTTTATCAAGTGTGTTTCAAAGGGGCCTGTTTTCTTTTGTCAACAGCGTCTTGGATACGGCGGCAAATACTTCAAAATATTTAAGTTTAGAACGTTGAAGCCAGAGGAGTATTGTGTCACCAGCCATCATCGCCAATACGTCACTCAATTGATGGGTAGCGATGCACCCGCCGCGAAACCCGATATCAGCAGCAGACTTATACCTGGGGGAAGTTTTCTTCGTTTGGCCTCCCTAGACGAATTGCCTCAACTCTTCAACGTACTTCTGGGCAACATGACCATCGTCGGCCCGCGTCCGGACGTCCTGCAGTGGGAAGATTATAAACCATGGCAGCACCGTCGCTTTGAAGTCGTACCAGGCATCACTGGACTATGGCAAGTAAGTGGCAAAAATCGCCTCTCCTTTGACGAAATGATCCGCCTTGATATCCACTACGCAGAAAAACGTTCCTTCCAGCTTGACCTCTGGATTCTGTGGAAAACCTTGGCCGTTATCTTCCGGTGTGGCAATAAGTAATATCTCAACCCAAAGTTTTTTTTCATAGCATGTGCGGTATTGCTGGAATATATCGATCGCTTCAACATTCCTCCGCATCCACCGGTGCTGCTGATGTAGTAAAGCGCATGCTCACGTTGATCCGCCATCGCGGTCCCGATGATGAAGGTATACTACAGGACGGCGAGTTATCTTTCGGCATGCGCCGCCTCAGCATTATCGATTTGGCCGATGGCCATCAACCTATCTTTGATGAATCAGGTCGATACGCAGTTGTATTCAATGGTGAAATCTATAATTACCGAGAACTGCGCAGCGATCTTGTCGCGAAAGGTCACCGTTTCAAAACAAACTCCGATACTGAGGTGATCGTCCACCTCTTCGAAGATCATCGTGAACGTTGTCTCGACTATCTGCGAGGTATGTTTGCGATCGCGATTTGGGATAATCAACGTCGCGAATTGTTTATTGCCCGCGATCGAATGGGCGTCAAACCGCTTTATTACACAAATACGGCAACCGATTTCCTATTTGCATCAGAGATCAAATCTCTGTTGCAGCATCCAGACGTACAAGCTCGTCCCAATTTAGGAGCAATTTCAAATTATTTATCGCTGAAATATGCTCCTGCCCCCCAAACGATGTTCGACCAGATTCAGGCTCTGCCACCCGGCCACTACATGACGGTCAACTCAAGGGGCCTGACTCTGGTCCATTACTGGGACTTGCCCTATGCCAATGAATCCGACTCGCTGGAACACGGTATCTCCGATCGCGATTATGAGGATCGTCTTCTTGCTCTACTCAAAGAATCCGTGCGACTTCGTTTGAGAAGCGATGTACCTTTCGGTGCATTTCTCAGCGGTGGACTCGATTCGAGCACCATCGTCGCCTTGATGGCCAATGAACTCTCCCAACCGGTCAATACATTCTCCGTCGGCTTCTCAGGAGACAAAACGCATGGTCGTGAGGAAACCGACGAACTACCGTACGCCCAAACGGTAGCCGATCATTTTGGCTGCAATCATTTTACTCTTCGTATAACCTCCCAAGATTTTCTTAAATATGCCGAAACCGTGCTCTGGCACCTGGATCAGCCGATTGCCGATCAAGCCACCGTTGCGACCTTCATGGTTGCCAAACTAGCACGTGAGCACGTCAAAATGGTTTTGACAGGCGAAGGGGGAGATGAGCTATTTGCAGGTTATGCCCGATACTCGGGCGAACGCTGGTCCCCATTCACCCAATGGATACCCAAACCAATCGGCTTCTGCATCCGATCTATCGCACAGCGTTTGCCAGGTTTACGTCGAGCTAAAATTGGCGTGAACGCTTTGACTCGCTCCAATGAAGCGGAGCGACTGGCGAATTGGTTCCCCATGTTCTCTGATGACCTGAAACAAGATCTGATTAGCTCTGCCTACTCTCCAATGAAAATGGGTGCAATGCGGATTTTCGCCGAGACCCTCAGCCGATGCAAATCGACTCGATCCCTTGATCGTATGCTCTACGTCGATAGCAAGTTATGGTTGCCGGATTATTTGTTGCTCCGAGGCGACAAGTTAACCATGGCGCATTCGCTGGAGGCTCGCGTGCCCCTTTTAGATCATAAACTTGTCGAATTCGCTGCACGCCTACCGAATCATTTGAAGCTCGCCGGAAACAAAAGAAAAGTTCTTTTGCGCAATGTGGCGGCTAAGCTCTTGCCCTCAAAAATTATCGATCGACCGAAACAAGGATTCCCAATTCCAATCGAACGGTGGCTGCAAAGAGAAGCCAAACCTATGTTGCTCGATCTCTTAAGCACGGAGAACATTCGAAAACGTGGGCTATTTAACCCAAGTTTTATTTCCAACATGATACAGCAACACCTTGTCGGCTATGCCGATCACTCCATTTGTTTATGGGGACTGATGAGTCTAGAAATGTGGTACCAAAAATTTATCGATTCCAGGGACTATATTGCGAGTACACCTTTTCATGAAAAAGTTACGGTGGGCATGTAATGAAGTTTCAGATTGTGAATTATTCTGACTGCCCACAATGGGATGCGTTCGTTGATAACCATCCCAGCGGAACGCTATTTCATTCGACATCGATGATCCGAGCTTACGCGACGACACATCTGTATTCGCCTCTCGCTTTGGCCGCACTGGATGAAAAACAACGGATCCATGCGATCTTTGCGGCAACACGCGTTGGCCTGATTGGAGCCTGGGCTAATCCATTTACTAGTCGCTCGATTCACTTTGCAGAACCGCTATTCTTAGATACGCCAACTGGACATAAGGCGATCCAAGAATTGATGAAAATCCATGACGAAACTAGCCGAAAAAACTCGCTTTTCACTGAGATTCGCCCAATTTCATGCACTCAAGCCAATGCATCGCTATGGCAATCAATCGGCTATACACAAAAGGGATATCACAACTACGAACTGGACCTCCAGCAACCGATCGACTCCATTTGGAATGGTTTTACTGGCACCTGCCGTCGAAATATCAAACGGGCTGAACGTCGAGGTGTCACAGTAGACATCGTTGAGCCCCACACCCACATACCGACACTCTACGAGATCCTTAAAGAAAGCTACGCAAACTCCAAAATACCATTGGTCGATATAAGTCATTTTTCCTCCGTCTTTCGCGAGCTTAATCGACAAGACCTTCGTCTTGCTATTGCCCGCTTAGATGGCGATGTGATCGCTGCCAGTTGCTTCCTGACTGATAAAACTCGAGTTTACTATTGGTATGCGGGCACAAAACGCATACCGGGAATCTCCGCGATGGCGTCTATCGTATGGGATGCCATACAACATTACTCGAAAACCGACAAGAAGATATTTGATTTTTGTGGTGCTGGCTGGGAAGGGGAAGATTACGGACCAGGACGATTCAAGGCCCATTTTGGTGGAACACTCACCAATCATGGCCGATACCGAAAAGTCTACTCTAAATGGAGATTTAAACTGGCTGATTTCACCTATGCCGCTTTTCGTGGAATTCTCGCTCCACGAAGTGAAGAGTCGACACAGAATAAAAAACGGATACAGCTGAAACTGCCCAATTGTGATTAAATGACTATGAAATCACGCAACAGACGAATTTTGATGCTCCTGGAAAACCAGTCCTTTCCAGAGGATACGCGCGTCAATCTAGAGGCGTTGGCATTGGCAGAGGAAGGCTATGAAGTCACCGTGATTTGTCCCAAGGGTGACAGCCGTAAAGGCTTTGAGGTTGTTCAAGGAATTCGGGTTTATCGATACCCTGAATCCTTTGAACCTAAAAGCGTTCGAGGATATCTGTTCGAATATTTGTATAGCCTAATAGCTGCAGGAATTCTCTCTCTATGGTGTCTGTTGCGACATGGATTTGACGCGATCCACATCCATTGCCCCCCCGATATGAATATCTTGGTCGGCATTCCCTATCGCTGGATTGGAAAAAAGTTGGTAATCGATCTACATGATCTCTCGCCGGAACTCTTCGCGGCGAAACGCAACAAGCCGAATAGCGGTTTCCTCTATCGTGCCCTTCTTTTCTTTGAAAGGCTCGCCTGCCGATATGCGGATGCTCTTATTGCAACCAATGAAACGCAGCGGCAAATACAATTGACGCGTGGTGGTGCCAGACCGGATGTTTGTTATGTCGTGCGCAATGGTCCGAATAAACAATTCACTCCAGGCGTAAAGCCGGTTGAGGGCTTGAAACAAGATGGTGAAATTTTAGTAGGTTTTGTCGGTGCTATCGGTGTCCAAGATACCGTCGAAAATTTTGTATTTGCACTTAAGCAAATACGAAACCGACGAAGCGACATACGCGGGATCATTGTAGGCGGCGGCCCAGCATTGGAGCATGTTCGCTCGATCGCGAAAGAACTACAACTCGCTGATTCGCTCACCTTCACCGGACCGGTCGAATTCGCAAAGGTTCCCGCCTACATCGCCGCTTTCGATATTTGTGTTACGCCAGATTCCAGCAACCCATACAATGATAGTTGTACGACCATCAAAACGATGGAGTATATGGCACTCGAGCGACCAACAGTGGCCTTCGATACCAGGGAAAATAGACGCACCGCTGGCGATGCGGCTCTCTATGCCATCAAGAATGACTTGGATCAATTCGCCGCTCTGATTGAACAACTAGCCGATGACTCATCTCTTCAAAGTTCCATGGGACGAAAAGGACGACGTCGCATCGAGGAACTTTATTCTTGGGAAAAACAAAAACTCAACCTGCAACAGGTCTATCACGAGCTTTTCACTCACAAATCAAACTCTGCACTCAGCCTCTCCTTGCAAGAGGCAGCGATCGCACAGCCCAAATATCTTCCGATCGCGCTGCATCCCAATACACCCAGACAAGCTTCCCTTCATCGAGCCATTGAAAACGACATCGCTAACGCAAAACTCTCCAGCAGCTACCAATATTTTTATCGAATCCGTCCCCTTGTTCCGACTTCGGTGCGTCAGTGGTTACAAAAACGACGCAACAAAAAGGTCAGCCGACGACTGGACTGGTATTTTCCTACGCAAATCGCAGATTATTCCGCCTCGGTACAACCACCATCCATTTGGCCAAATTCAGCAGACTTTTCGCTCGTATTAACACATGATGTTGAATCGGCGGAAGGTATGCGCATGATTCCTCGAATGGCCGAAATTGAGAATAAGCTTGGACTCAAATCGTGCTGGAATATCGTACCCTATAAGTACAAAATCGATCGAGGCCTACTAAACGAATTAGTCGCGCAAGGACATGAAATTGGCATTCATGGATACAACCATGATGGGAGGCTGTTCAGCAGTTTTGAGGAATTCATGCGGCGTCTCCCCGCAATCAACCGAGCGTTTGATGAATACAATGCGGTTGGATTTCGCGCTCCTATGGTTCATCGCAATCTCAATTGGATGCAACATCTCAACATTGAGTACGATGCCTCATGTTTTGATATCGACCCTTTTCAAGCGATGCCAGGCGGTTGCGGATCATTATGGCCATTTCAAGCGGGCAAGTTTATCGAGTTGCCCTACACATTGCCGCAGGATCACACCTTGTTTGTGGTCATGCAGAACAACGACGATCAAATTTGGCGTCAAAAATTGCAATTCATTCAACATCACCACGGCATGGCGCTAATGCTTACCCATCCCGACTATCTCGTGACGCTGCAAAAGCTGGACATCTATCAAAATTTCTTAATGTATATGATGGGATGCGGAACCCATTGGCACACGACACCTCGTGACTTGTGCCGCTGGTTTCGCCATGAGATTCTCAATCCAGCCGAGATCCAATCGGCAGCAACAGATCCTTCGCTTCCGTAGCTAGGAAAGATTGCTCAATTGCCGAGCTGAAGCGAACTTCGCTGGCACAAACTGAACGCCAGAAAAAAGTTTCACCGCACCAGGCGATGATCTGTGCAACTGACCCTTATTCCTCATCCGTTTTCTTGGATAAGAAATCCTTAAGAGTTCTGGGACCTTCCGCTTCCGTCGGAGCGGTCTTGGGGGTCTCGCGTTTGGGCTTTCGATTGCGGCGATCCTCTTTACGTGGCTGCTCCGCTTCCCCACCCACACTTGCAGCTTGCTGGTCGACTCGAGTTACGGTTGGCGTCGCATTCGGAGCATCAACCACTCGAATCGGCTCGCGATAACGATCCATCTTGTGAAATCCCTGCACACTATTTTTGCTGGACGCAGTTTTCTCGGTCGACTCTTTAGGCTTTGCAGTCGCTCGCGGTTTATTCGCCATCGCATTGATCACATAAGTGCTCGCCAATGGAGCGACAGGTTCCGCAGCGGGCATACTGTCACCAGTTGCTTCAGTCGATCCTTCCACTTCGGTAGAAACATTCTCTGGCGAGCCAGAAGAGTTTGTCAAACCTGAGACCGGTTGACTCGCTTTATACTCGGCGACTCTGGGCTGATAACCTGTCGCTGCATTTTTTGCTTCATTGAAAGACTCTTGAGGAGCGTTCGAATTGGCCCGGAAGGCATTGATTTTTTTCTTCTGCAGTTTTTTCTTCCCTTTGAGTCCCTTCACCTTGGGAGCCGCTACGATCGATGTCGTTTCCGATTTCTCCTTGGAAACGACATTTGTGGCAACTTCCGACGTAACAGCTTCTGTTTCCTTCGTTACGACTAATTTTGTCTCGGATTCGACCTCTTGCTTAAACTCTTTCTCTTCCTCTTTGGCTAACGCTTCAAGATCGATGGGCTTGGTGCGAAAAATACTGACGATGAAGCCGACGAAGATCGCAGCCAAAACCAAGACAAGAATCCAACCGATGAGAGTATTGCTATCTCCAGTCGATGCTTGGGCCATCACCAAGTGTTCATTCGACAACTGCAACAACGAAAACATGCGACAAACTTTCAAACTTGAGAAGGTATAAACGATCATTCCTAGACATTGCAAGAACGAGGCTAGAGGACTGAAGCGTCCACTACGCCAATGGACAAACCGAAGTCTTAAAGCCTCTCGGAAACTATAGTTTAACTCAATCCGATATCTTTGGCGAGTGTCTCATGAGCCTATCCAAAAACCAACAGGCACTCTGGTGTTAGCCACGGTTTTTGGTTTTTTCGGATAAGCTCTTAGCCAGACCTTCCATCCAAGGTCGCATCATTTCGAGCGTAACCGATCTATTTACCAGCGGCTGATAGTTAAGATCGCGACGAGCGGCTTCGATAGAGAAGTAGTGGTCTAAGCCAAGTTGTTTGGCGACAAATCTTGTCATCGGTGGTTCATCGCTTTTCATCGCAATCTTATAAGCAACTTCTAAGCAATAACCTAAAGCGTAAGCAAAACTTAAGGAAATGTGACGCGAAGGCACCTCTAAACCCGCGAATTTCAATAGCATGCTGATCCAATCCCAGCAACCGATAGGCTCCCCATCGGTGACAAAGTAAGCCTTCCCAGCGGCCTTATGGGACTCATTGGCCAAAGTGTGAAGTGCTAAAACGTGAGCGGAGGCAGCGTTGTCGACATGCACTGTATCGATCAAATTTTTACCAGAACCAATGCACAGAAGACGTTTGGCGAGGCAACGCTCGATAACCCGCGGGATAAGATGCGGATCACCTTCACCCCATATCAAATGGGGTCGCAGAGCGACCGTAGAAAATTGGCCGCTCGAATTGGCCTCCAGTACCAACTTTTCGGCTAACGCTTTGGTCTGCGGATAGTAACATAGCCACTTAGAAGGGTAGGGGACTGTTTCATCAATCCCTGTTTGATGCTTCCCTTCAAATGTAACACTCGGACTGCTGCAATGCACCAGTATGGGAACGCCATGGATCTTGCACGCCTCCACGACATGCTTCGTCGCTAGCGTATTGATTTGGTAATAATCTTGCCAACGCCCCCAAACGCCCGCCTTGGCGGCGGTGTGAATCACCGCGTCCTGACCACGGCACGCTTGGCTGATGCAGTCGCGATCGCGGATATCACCTTGGAGCGTTGCGACCCCGGCACGTCTTAAGTCATCGTAGGAACTTCGCGCTAATCCGGTTACCGTGTGCCCTGCATGAAGCAGTTGATGACAAATTGCTTTACCTAGAAAGCCGCCGTAGCCGGTCACTAGCACTCGCATGAATTTGGACCTTGGGGCCTCTTAATCCTCAATCTTGGCATCTTTGGGTTCAGTTAATCCAAAGCTGGCGATGAAGCCAACTGCATAGCACAATCCGCCAACGATTGCCGCTGCTGTGGCATATTTCAGTGGTCCACCTTCATAAGGCAAATAGCCGGCCAGCAATGCGGTGACTGCTGCCGCCGAAGTACCGATCATGCGTCCGCCGATATTGGCAGCGAAGCTTTCCCCCGTTCCCCGCAAATGAACAGGGTAAACGTGCGGCAGATAATTACCCCAGAAACTTAATTGGGCCACGGTGACTAAGCCGACCAAGAAAATTCCCAGCGACATCGTTGTGATGGGGAGTTTGCCCAGCAATATGGCTTCCAAGTTGATCTCAAAGAAAACGGTATTTTCAATTCGAACAAAGAACCAAAACAATAACGGGAGAGCGAACAAGCCGACGATCTGGAACATGCGAAGAGTGCGGCCCCAGAAAACCACTCCCGCAAGAGCCATAGCCATCAAGAAGCGACCTACCAATCCACCCAATTCCTGCACCTTGGTGTATTCGGAGGCAATTTTTTGAGTGTAAATGCCTTGGGCCGCATTGGCAGCAGCCTTCAACTTTTTCTCGTCCGTCTCACCTTTCTCCTTGGCTGCGGTGACCGCTTTGTCGGCCAACACTTTCGCTTGCGCCTGCACTTCCTTTAAGCCAGGAACGATTTGCGGCATCTGTTGAATCGCGCCGAATGCAGCACCCAAAGAACAAGCAAAACCGATCGTAGTGACTAAAGTTGTTCTACGCAGATCAGGAGCAAACAGAGCCATGATTGTTGGACGTTTCAACGTTCCCGCCTTTCGCTTTTCACTCCATACCGGAGATTCAGGCAAAAAGGGTCGAATCAAGATCAAGGGGATCGCGGGAATCAAACCCGACATCAATGTGTACCGCCACGCCGCATGCTGATTGGCTTCGCCGATCTGACCAAAGATCCCGGTCAGGAACGATGGAATCGAAACAGGATAAAAACTAGCCGAATACTCTGCTGCTAAACCGTTGGCGATAGCAACCATCAATCCGCCAATCGACGAGAACGCTTGGGTATAGCCCAAAACTTTTTCGCGTTGCTTGGGATCAGGGAACAACTCGGCCAGCCACGCCACCGCTGCGACGAACTCGACGCAAACTCCGATGAAGGTTGTACAGCGGAAAAATAGCAGCATGTACACGTTCGTTGAGAAACCTGCGAAGAACGCCGAAAACGCATACAGCAAAATGCTCCATGTCAAAACGAACCGGCGACCGAATCGATCCGTCAAATAGCCCCCCATCAATCCGAATATACCACCGGTGATTGCGGGGAGATAAAACAGCAGCGCCAGCCACTTATTGAATTCAGGTGATCCCGGGGCTGCACCGGTCAATTCCAATAAACTGGGCCGCAGAATCAATGGCAGCATCAACAGTTCATAGATATCGAACGCGAAACCAATCGCCGCAATCACACAAATGAGCCAAGTTACATATGTCCACTGCGTTGTTAAACCGCTAGATGATTGGCCTGATGAAGACGACATGTCAAATGTCTCGAAAGGTGGGAAGGGTCAGAATCGGGAATTCAAAATCTCGCCACATAATAACACATGAACCCCAAACACTGAACGGCGACAAAAATTTTTGCCGAAGATGCTCAAAAATTCCGTCACCAAGTAGAAATTGGAACTTCACCCTGCGAAAAATCCATTTCCGGAGGTACTCTCCACACGAACCATTTATCAAATCGCCAAGCCTTACTTCATCCTACACGTTCACTAGCATCGTTTCACACAGTTGCGAAATCGATGCCTCATCAGTCAACCGATATACCGCAATACGCTGCGAAACCAGCATGCCCGCCGTATGCGCATAGGCATCATCTTCGTAACTGTTAATGATGGCAGAAACTGCGTATCCTTGCTGCCTTAACAGTCCCAACGCCATCGCCGCTCGCTCATCCAGCTGTTGCAACAGTACAATCACTGAGTTATCGCGAGGCATGCGCGATTGTGCTTCGGTCAATAGTTCCGGGAGACGCAGGCCATCGGTTCGTTCCAGGCGAGCTAACGTTCTTAGGACTTGATTGAAATTTTCAACACCGCGCTGCGGTGGCACGATGACGGGCCGTAAACGATTGTTTTCTTCCTGCATCGCCGCGCTTTTCAAAGCGACTTCGCGCGTTCTTGGATCCGATTCCCAACCGGCAAAGCGTATTCGATCAACAGCATCGCGACCGTTGGTCACAATTCCGAACGGTTGCTGCATCTGGAAAAGAAGATGACAAATCGATGCCGCAGCCGTAATGCCCATATCCGTTCTAGTGGGCTCATGGCGATCGGGATTTGAGTCTCGATGCATATCAATCACCAGCGTCGCTCCTGCGACCGATGTCGGTTGATAGACCTTGCATTGCAATTTGCCGGTCTTAGCAGTTGCCCCCCAGTGGATCCGACGAATGGGATCACCGAGTTGATAATCTCGAATGCCAGCCATCAAGGTTGGATCTTCAAACATTCGGTAGGTGACTCGCACTTCGCCTACAGGCCTTCTCGAGGCGATATTGTATCCCAACAAGGGAATAACTTTTGGCAGCACGAGAATATACATCGGCTCGGATGCTACGCGAAAACGGCGATACAAACCAAGAAAATCTCCCGTTTCCATGACAACTGGCCCAAGTTGAAAATAGCCACGGCGAAGCGCCTGCACTTTGTAAAGCAATTTCTTGGTTTCTCCGCCTCGCAAACTAGTCAGCATCACGCGATCCCCTTCAACTTGAATGGAAGGGGGAGGTCCAAAAACGGCTGAACGCGGCAATACTTCCTCAACTAAAAGCCAAGGAATCCAGCGTTTACCCTCGTTGATTAACTCCACTTGTACGATAACCGAATCGCCGATTTCTATCTCCGTTCGACTAATCGTGCGAACCGCCTGCGGATCCTTGATCCACCGATGGGAAAAGAAGCGGGCAGCAAAAAAAATGCCCCCCATAGCATAGCCGCAATAGACCAACAGCGGCACGTTGAAAACGAGTCCGATCGCGAGCAACAAAGCTATCGCTGCAACATACCGCATCGAAGATTAACCCAAGTTCGAAGAGTCAGCCGTTCCAATAAGCGGTACAGCAATCTCACTTAAAATACTTTCTACGATGGCGTCCGCAGTGATCTTTCTCAGACGACTCTCAGGCTTAACTACCAAACGATGGGCAAGAACTGGTGCTGCCACCCGTTTCACATCGTCGGGTTGCACAAAATCGCGACCTCGGATAGCAGCCATAGCCTGACTGGTTCGAAATAAGGCAATCGAAGCACGTGGACTTCCACCTAAAACCAGATCTCCGTGATGACGCGTGTCATGTACGATTTCCAGAATATAGTTGCGAACCTTGGCATCCACGAAAACTTCCTTGATCGCTTCTTGACATGCTAATAATTCATTCGCTGTCGAAACGGGCGTCAACGTATCCAGCGGATGGGATCGCTCCAACATCTGCAACATACGAAATTCCTCTTCGACCGAAGGATATCCCAAAGTGAACTTCATCAGAAACCGATCCAACTGTGCTTCTGGCAGGGGGAAGGTCCCTTCGTGGTCCACTGGGTTTTGTGTCGCTATCACTAGAAACGGAGCATTGAGCACATGCGTCACACCATCGACCGTAACGCGCGACTCCGCCATCGCCTCCAGCAACGCTGCCTGTGTTCGCGGCGTGGTACGATTGATTTCATCAGCCAAGAGTATCTGAGTGAAGATCGGGCCGCGTCGAAACTCAAACTCCGCTGTTCGCTGATTGAATATCGATGCCCCTGTAATATCCGTCGGCAACAAATCGGGTGTGCACTGAATGCGTTTAAAATCGCAACCGACGCTTTTCGCCAGCGCACGAGCCAACATTGTTTTGGCAACGCCCGGGACATCCTCCAGCAGTATATGTCCGCCCGAAAACCATGACACCAGCGACAACACCAATTGCTTTCGCTTGCCCACAATACACTTTTCAACGTTGCCGATAATTTTTTTCGCGACTTCACTAACCGCAACCACCACTGCAACTCCAAGTTGATAGATAAGTTCACCTCAACATCGATGGCAGACTAGAATACCCTGCAAAGCTAATTTTCGCAGATAATCCACCGATAGTAGGGCCATCTACAGTGTACTCGCCCAGCCTGGGCTGTGTCTGGATAGCAGGTTAGAATTTCCAGCGAAATTCGAGGCGAACACCGGCGATGTCGCGCTGGTCGAGCAGCCAACCGTACATTAGATCGGTACGAATAAGAGCGCGATTGTTGAGGGGACGCTGATATCGCGTCCCAAGTGCATATTGATTATCGGTGGCAACACGTATTTGCTCACTACCATGCACGCCCAAAGCGGCAAATTCCACGACCCACTGATCCTGAAAATTGCTTCCGAGCAAATTGAGCCCCAGAGCGCCGCCGTAGGTATTAAAACCAGTTGCGTCAAGCGTGGGAAAACCGGTCAACCCATCTGTTTCAAAATTGATACCCGTATTTCTTAAAACACCACCTGAGCCGGCAGCCCGAGCAACCGATTGGGTCCGACCCACCCCGCACCAAACGTTAAAGTATGGAACCACCGTATATGGAGTCGAACTGATCAATGCGTTCTCTATCAAAATCAGGTTACCATCGGCAGAACGCAAATCGCGATCCCCCTCTTGACCGTAATTGCCAATCCAACGGACCGAGTTGCTCAAGCGATGATAATATCGACGGGTAAAACCCAGAGTCGCATTATGATAACTTCGGCCTAAATTTTTCGTGTCGTCAAGGTATGCATAACCAGCTTCAATATAACCCTCATAGGCTTCAATAAATGTGGCGGTACCGAATGCATCCGCGGCGTTGTTATCATTCCCAAAAGCAGGACTGTTGATTTGATCCACAGCCACAAAAAATGTCGTATCAAAATTTGACCAAGTTAGGTGTGGACTATTTCGCGCAGGTATGGTCCAAGCAACGCCCGCTACAGCGTCTTCCATCCAAATACCATTTTGAAATAACAGAGGAGTCAAACCAACGGTAAAGGGAAGGTCAAATGGATGCTGCACACCGTTCAAACCACCGACGATTTGTCCCATATCACCTTCGAAAAATACTGTATCGAGTTCGGCGTCCACATTGTCGACCACCTCTGCTTGGCCATTATTAATCTCAACGCCGCTGAATCGAGCCCCATCATCGATCGGTCCAACAAAAGCATGGAATCTTTCCGTCGAGGTAAGCCGATAATCCAAGTCCAGATTCAAACGGTTGGCCCAAACGCGATGATCGCCCGTTTGAGTTCTGGCATATCCGACCCCCGTCCTGAAGTCTCCATAAACTAAAAATTGCGGTTGCGCCAAATTCACCGGTCCAAACCAACCAGGTGGCGGCGGAAATAGACCGCTGCCATAAAATTCTCGTCCCAATTCTAGCCAAGGTCGCTGCGTTGTCACCGCTTTCTTATTTCGATACGGCGATAACTCTTCACAAGGATTGTAAGGATCCGTCGGTGTCGGTGTCCAAGAAAAGTCGTCCGCTTGATACGGTACCACACATAGTCCCGGGTCCATGTTCGGCTGAAAGTTTTCCGGAAGTCGATCCAATTGAGCCGCTGAGTCCGGTGAGATAGTCTCCCAAGGAAATATGGGTCTGGGACCTGATGATTGCAAAGGACTTACGACTCCAGGACTCGGCGAAGTCACACTCCCCGAACCATCCAGCAAATTGAGTGGATAGGGATTTGCCATGCTTTGTGGTGTCGCTACGGAGTCACCCATATCGAGCACTTCAACACCGCTGCCACCGTTAGGCTTAGACTTTGCCTCATTAGGCGAAGGTAGTTCATATAATTTTTGGCTCCCGGTCGGAGTTGGCGGCAATTCCATTAAACCCTCTAGCGCCGCATCCGCCGCCTCTTCGCCATGCTGAACATCCTGCGCTACCGCAACCGATACGGGTTCCGCCACAACGATCATGATCGTCGTAAAGCCGAGGAATCGAATGCTGGTAACCAGTTGTGATAACATATTTTAGCAAAGGATAAAATGAACGTTACTTGGTTCCACCCAGAAACTATCTTCCATCGAACTCACCGAAAATACTTATCAGTTAGAGCCTATCCAAAAACACCGAATACCAAGACCAACGTCTAGGCGGTAAATGGCGAATCTGCTTGACTCTCCGCTCCTACATGAGAACCGCAGCTAATTCTGTTGGCGAAAGGTTTTCGTATAGACTCTTAATTTACTATGAACTCCACTGAGTAAGCATGAAAATCGATAATTTGCTCATTCAGACGACGTTCCATCTCCGGTGTCGCTTGGATAAATCTAAGAAAATAAATCGGGTGTGTTCGCGAACGCATTCTCGCGCTCAGACGATAGCGTCCTCGTTCTGTAATCAGATTCGCTGGCACTCGATATTTGGCCTTCTTCATTCCCAGCGGTGGAACCGAGTGCGCCTCCATGCGAATAAACGGGGGATGATTAAGCACCGTGATTGGCAATGCGCCAGGACGGAAAAATGGTATTTGATCGATATCCACCGGTATCGGAACGTAAGCTTCTCGATCCGTCCCCTTCACGTTGGTGATCAGAAATTTCGTCTGCAAGTTAAACAATTGATAGTCGGGCGGACACAAGCCTTGGTTAACCTGCAGCGAATGCAAATCGGCCAAGTCGCCGTTGCCATCTGTATATCCAGATTCCCACACGGTCTTACCGCTCGGGGATACCAACGCCACATGCAACCATATCTGCGGCTGCGCACCCAATGAACCGCTAGGTGCATTGTGCCCTTCACTTGTATTGGTAACGTGGTAATGAAATTCAATATCGCGATAAGCGTCCCGAGCGGTCTGAAAGAATGGGCCATCTAATCGAAAACCATTAGATAGAACTTGAATATTTAGGTTACGCTTCTTTTGCAAAAGCATCAAATTGTCATCGACAATTTTCCTCGCCTCCATCCTTTCATCGCTGCTCTGCCAACATTCCGGTAAAATCTTTTCGTAATCGCTTCCCGCAACTTGCTTTTCAAACTCCGGCGTTCCCCAGCCATTTCGCCAATCAAATTCGAGCCATTGTTTCACGTTCCAACGCAACGATTTCTCGGAGTGCGGAAATACTCCCGGGTGCGCTATCGAGTAACCAGGCCCAAAGAAAGTATGGTCGGAATGTTTACGATTCGGCTCTATCCATTTACCGCTCATCTCGGCGCACGGAGCTGTGGCGTAACCGGAGTCTTTCCCCGGAACGGTTCCCATGTGGCAATCTTGGCATGTTACCCCCTTCTTGAAAGCAGGGGCAGCTCGATACTGCGCATAGACGACCTCCAAGGCGATACCGGGATGAACGACTACCTGATGGCATGGTGCACAAAACTCGCTTTTCGAGATCTGCTCAAATTGAATCGCTCGATTATGCAACTCTTGACCCGGCATTTTATCATCGCGATTCAGTTTCACTTTAAAATGGTCAGCTCGAGCTTTGACCTGCTCTACTCCGTCCCCCGTACCCGCGCCGTAAACTGGATCAAAAATACTTCCAGGCTCAATACGACGCTCACCGTTGACTCGATCGTAAGGATACTTCACGCGATGACAAGCTACGCATGTAATCCCTTCTCTAAAAACAGCAGGACCATCCATGATGGACATTTCGCGAGGATAATTCATTTGTACTGCGACCGGTGAATGGCAACGCATGCAGAAATAACCCACCGTTCCTTGCGTCACCTCAGAAACTGCCTGTTCAAACTTCTGAAACATTGGAGACACCGTGGCATACGCATGACTGGATACGCGCCATTCATCGTAAATCCGCTTATGACATTGGGCGCACTTATATGCCGGTGGATATTGCTCATGAGCAAACACTTCGGCATGCGGATCAACCGTCTTGCCGTCCGGCCCTACCGGCAAGGGCTTCGCATCGTCTTTCGGATGAGGTGATTTAGCGGCTGGCCCCATCGCGTCTATGCCTGCTCCCCAGGGATCGCCCGGCTTGTTTCCCGTACCCCCAACCCCCAGCAAGTCATCCCCTTCCGTTCGCGATAAACGAACCGACCCAAGGTTCGGTATCAGCGTACTCGCAGGCGAGGCCTGAACACGCATTTGTCGTTCATTTTGAATACCGATTGTCCCATCCGGCTCTCCCACAACGCTGGATCTGGGGGAGAAAAGACTCTGTTGCGGATAAGGGGATCCCTGCCACTGCGGGTTTGCACCAGACTGAAAGGCGAATACAAAGGGACTCTGCAAGAGGATAAAAACGGCCAAAAGTACGGCTGGAAAACATTCGAGCGTGCGAAACCGCATAGCTTCCGCCTTGCTGCGAGTTACTTCTCTGTAATAGCAAGACCATTTCAACTGGCACTGCTTTTCCATTGGCTCAATCGCTTGCATCCGAAACAATGAGACGAACGATTAAAAAACGAAATGAAAATTCGACCAGACTTTTCAGGATATTCATTAGTACCGCAGAAGTAGGAACGAACCGGAGAATTGCTACAAGTTGCCGAGATGTTTCCACGAGTCCATTCGCGCAACCTGATAGGCTCGATAGCCCGCAGCCTCCCCTGGGATCGATACAATTTGTCGCGAAGTAAAATTCCGACTGGGATGATTTGGCAATCTGTGGCGAGCGGACAATCTGTGGGGTACAGTTCTTGCAGAAAAGAAACAAGAATATCACCAACCATATGGCGAGCGACAGAAACACACTATCCCAGGATTAATTGGTCGTATTTCGAAAGCCCCCAAGCCGAGTCTTTCCCGATGAACCTTTCTCATGAGCGTCGACAACACGATCGCCTAGCCGTAGAACCTCTGGACTCTCTCGGGTTCCTTGAGCATGAGACCGTAGGGACAGCCGTCAAAGTCATCGAGCGATCCCAGGGTGGCTTCACAGTCTCGATCGCCCCTGAAAAAGCGAAGTTGTTCCCGGGGGGTGAGAATGCCACACTGTCGATCGGCAAACAGCACTTCAAAGTGATGATTTCAGGCTACTGTCGCGAAGGGAATCGCAAAAGCCATCTCGGCCTAAAGCTTGTTTCAACCGATGCACCACCCAAACGCAACACGCATCGCCTGCGCAAAAAGGCTTCCAAATCCGCAGAAGGGACCCATCGCGAAAAATTCAGCTATGGCCTCTTCCTAGCTCTTTTTATCGCCTTATTTATGCTGCCGGGCATTGGCGACTGGCTCGGAACTGCCCCTTGGATTCGCAGCCTTATCCTGGACGCTCTAGCCTACGTTGAAGCCGCAAATTTCCAATCTTAAATTTAGGCCGAAAAAGTTATTGCCCCCACGCGGTACTACCCACAAGGACCGACAAAGGTTAACTTGTGGTGTCTGATTTAAGGCAGAAAAGTATTTGCCCTAAACTCTCGACAGAAATCCTGATTGGTAGAACTTGATCGGTAGAACCTTTTTGGTAGAAAGCGGCCGCCATGGTTGACTTAAAGAGCTTTGTTCGCGACATACCCGATTTTCCCAAAGCCGGTATTTTGTTTAAAGATATTACCCCATTGCTGGCGTCTCCGCAGGCGTTCCAGGTAGCCATCGATCGTTTTGCTGCACATTATGCCCACGAAAAAATTGATGTCATCGTCGCCGCAGAAGCTCGCGGTTTCATCTTCGCCGCCCCACTCGCACTGCGTCTAAATGCGGCCTTCGTTCCCGTTCGAAAACCCGGCAAACTTCCTTATTCCGTACACTCTTTCAGCTACGAACTCGAATACGGTAAAGATACTTTGCAAATGCACACCGATGCCGTCGTGCAAGGCCAACGCGTTTTGGTAATCGACGATCTATTGGCAACCGGTGGAACCGTTCAAGCTTGCCTGCGACTGGTAGAAAAGTCCAACGCCGAGGTGGTTGGCTGCGGCTTTTGTATCCATCTGCGTGATCTCGGTGGAGAAGATCGCTTGAAACCAGTACCGGTTTTCAGCTTGATAGAGTATTGACGCGACTTGTTTTAGGGCAGGAGGTGAGAGGTGAGCGAAGAACCAGAAGGAACAGCGGGTGAGTCACCCTCTGCGTCACCCTCCCACGCTAATCACGATCAGCCATCGTTCGGCTTCAGGCGTTCTGCCGAAAAAGTTAAAGAGTTTCCGCAAACGCCCGGCGTCTATCTTATGAAAGACGTCTCCGGTGTCGTTATCTACATCGGAAAAGCTAAGAACTTGCGCAGTCGTGCTTCGAGCTACTTTCACAAAGCGGCCAGCGAAGAGATTCGTACCGCAACCTGGATACATGAAATCGCAGATATCGATTTTCTTGAATGTGAAAGCGAAGTCGACGCACTCCTGATGGAAAATCGGTTGATCAAAGATATCCAGCCGAAATACAACAAAGATCTGAAAGATGATAAATCGTTTCCCTATCTTATGATCACGACCCGCGAGGATTTTCCAAGGGTCGAAGTCACCCGCGAACCTCGCGATCGAGGCGTAAAATTATACGGCCCATTCACCAGCGCCGGAGCACTGCGCGGTGCTATGCAAGTCCTACAACGAATCTTCCAATTTCGAACTTGCAGTTTGGATATCGAAGAAAACGATGAGCGATGGAAGTGGTTTCGCCCATGCCTTTTAGCTTCGATCAAGCAATGCACGGCTCCTTGTAATTTGCGAATCTCCAAAGAGGATTATCGACAAAGTATTTTGCGGCTACAAAAGTTTCTCGATGGTGGCAAACAAGCTCTACTCAAAGATATGCAAGCCGAAATGCTTGAAGCCTCCAAAAGCATGAACTTTGAAAAGGCCGCTCGACTACGCGATGAAATCCGAATGCTCGAACGGCTCAACGAACGCGGTGATATCGATGTCCATGCCCAACCGGAAGTTTTCTACATCGATCCCAAAAAAGGATTATCGGGCTTGAAAAAAGTCCTGAACATGAAGAAAACACCCCGAGTTATCGAAGGGGTGGACATCGCACACCTTGGTGGTAACGAAACCGTCGCCTCTCTCGTTCAATTCATCGACGGACTTCCATTTAAGCCCGGTTATCGACGTTATAAGATTCGCGATGTCCAAGGCATCGATGACTTCCGCAGTATCCATGAGGTTATTTCACGACGCTTTCGGAGACTCAGCGACCAACAGGAAACGTTTCCCGATGTCCTGCTGATCGATGGTGGCAAGGGGCAATTGAACGCAGCCCTAGCGGCCTTCCGCGACCAACAGATCAATCCGCCCACCATTTTGTCACTAGCCAAACAAGAAGAGGAAATATTCTTACCAGGTGAATCGGATCCGATTGTTCTGACACGGAACTCTTTCGCTTTACGGCTGTTGCAATACGTTCGCGACGAAGCGCATCGTTTCGCCCAGCATTATCATCACCTCCTCCGGCGCAAATCCTCTTTCGATGAATAATCGGCTTATCTCATCGAACTTTATGGTCATCGTAAAAGCGATCGCGTTCTTCCCGTACTGCTTGAACCAATGACCTCTTCTTCGGTAACAGCCGTTTTTGCCTGTTTATTGGGCCGATTTCGATTGTCAGCCCCAAACTCAAAAGCGTAGAATAGTGGGATTGCTCGCCTACACGAAAATTCCCTCGACGCTAGCTTTTCTTAACCCCTCCCTAACATGACCGATTGGCCTGTCATGAACAGCAGACTCCGTAGAACACTTTGGTGTGCGTTTGCCTCGCTAATGATAACGCTTGGCGCTCTGGTAGTTCCCGCGCAAGCACAAGAAACATCACGTGAAGATTTTTTCGAAAGCCGTCTGCGCCCTTTGCTTATCTCTAAATGCGTAGAGTGCCATGGACCGGAAACACAGTGGGGTGAACTGCGAGTCGACTCAAGGACTGCACTGCTCAAGGGAGGCGAACATGGTCCTGCCATCGTCATGGAAAATCCACAAGCAAGTCTGATGATCGCCGCTGTCGAACGAACTGGCGAACTCAAAATGCCCCCTGATGATCGAGCGCCTCTAACCATCGCTGAGATCCAAATCTTAAAACAGTGGATCCAAGATGGTGCCTATTGGACTGATATGGATTCTGCCCAACTGGCAGAGATCGAAAAACAACAAAAATGGAAGAAGCACTGGGCCTTTCAGCCACTTCGTGTCAGTGATCCACCCTCAACCAAATCTGTGGATACAGCCAATCCCATCGATGCATTTATCTTCGATAAACTCGCCGCAAATGGGCTGCACTTCGCGCCAATCGCCGATCGCCGCACCCTTATCCGCAGACTTTACTTCGACCTTATCGGCATCCCACCCACCGCTCAACAAGTGGCCGATTTTGAGGCGGATACAGACCCATCGGCTTATCCAAAAATAGTGGATCGACTGCTTGAATCTCAAGCCTACGGCGAAAACTGGGGAAGACTATGGCTGGATGTCGCCAGATACTCCGATACTAAAGGCTATGTTTATGCGCGAGAAGAAAAGAACTTCATCCATGCATACGTCTATCGCGATTGGGTGAGCCACGCGTTTCAAAAGGATTTACCCTACAATCAATTTCTTCAATTGCAACTCGCTGCCGATCAACTCACTCCACCCAATCATCCAGACCGAGCGGCGATGGGTTTTCTTACGCTGGGTAGACGATTTCTGGGTGTATCCCACGAAATTATCGATGATCGAATCGATACCATGTCACGCGGCCTCATGGGTATAACCGTCTCCTGTGCTCGGTGCCATGACCACAAGTATGATCCAATTCCAACCGCTGATTATTATTCGCTCTATGGCGTATTCCTTAATTCATGCGAGCAAATAGAGCGATTGTCGGAAACCGCTGATTCATCCTCACCCAGCCAAACAGCTTCCACGAACCAAGCATGGGACGAAGAATGGAATAAACGGCAAAGCACTCTGGCACAAAAAATAAAACAGTCACGCGATGAAGCCGCTCAAAGAATGCGATCTCGCATCAAAGATTATTTTGTGGCGCAGAGCGAACTTGAAAAGTATCCACAAGAAGGCTTCGATCAAATTCTGGCTACCACAGACCTGATACCAAATCTTGTCCGACGCTTGGAAATGCTCGTGGCAGCCAGCCAACCGAAACAGGATCGACGGTTCACCGCTTGGCATCGCTTTGCTGCCATTCCCAAAAATGAATTCTCACTTTTGGCCCCCGCAGTCACCCAGGAATTGAAAACTCTCTCCGATTCAGCCGCTCATCCGCGCACCAAACAGTTGTTCGCAACAACGCCAAATTCATTTCGCGATGTTGCCGAACGATATGGACAACTCTTCGCTGATGTGGAAATGCAGTGGAAGGAACTACAAGCGGCTGACCCATCCTCGAGAACTGAGCCATCGGAAACATTACCCGATCCCAACGATGAAGAACTGCGACAGTTTCTCTACGGAGAAGATTCACCCTGCATCATTCCCGACGAACACATCTCCAGCATCGAAGGACTCTTTGATTCCAATACGTGCACGGAATTGTGGAGATTACAAGGCGAAGTGGATCGCTGGATCTTGCAACCCAATGCTCCCATCCGTTTCACCACATCTCTGATAGATCGAAAAGTCGATTATCCCGCCAGAATTTTAAAACGAGGTAATCCAGCACAAAAGGGTGACATGGTAAAGAGGCATCAAATATCGCTTCTCGATCCACAACTCACGGAATTTCAAGCTGGTAGCGGTCGCTTGGCCTTAGCCCAGTCGATCACATCCACCAGCAATCCTCTAACGGCGAGGGTTTGGGTAAATCGTGTTTGGAAACAACATTTCGGTGCTGGCCTGGTACGAACGCCCAGCGACTTTGGATTGCGAGCAGAAGCTCCCAGCCATCAAGAATTACTCGATTGGCTCGCCGACCAATTTATGAAGAAGGGTTGGAGCACCAAAACGCTGCACCGCTGGATTGTCCTCTCTCGAACCTATCAACAAGCTGCTCTACCCGATTTGCCAGCCGACTATCTGAAACATGCCAACGAAGTGGATCCCGACAATCGACTCTTGTGGCGTTACACTCCACGCCGCTTGTCCTTCGAAATGATGCGTGATTCTTGGCTCGCGATTTCAGGAGAACTCGATGAATCCTTCGGTGGCCGAGCGGGTGAGCTCTTTGCGGCTTCGAATAAAAAACAACGTCGCACACTTTATGCGTCTATCGATCGCCAGTTCGTTCCAGGTGTTTTGCGTATGTTTGATTACGCCAATCCCGATATGCACGCACCGCAGCGGTCCGAAACCACCGTCCCCCAACAAGCTCTTTTCTCGCTGAATCATCCTTTTATTGCCGAGAGAGCCAAAGCACTCATTCAACGTATGGATCAATCTACACATTCCAACGATCTGCAATCCAACGATATAGCATCTCGTCTAAATTGGCTTTTCCAAACTGTTCTTCAACGTGCTCCAACAGCCGCAGAATCCGCAGCGATTTTGAATTTTTTATCGTCTGAAATTGAACCGAATCCGAAAGTCTCGGAAACCGTCAAAGCTTGGACCTATGGATATGCTCAACTCTCGCCAGAAGGCACAATGAAAATCCATTCGTTCACTCCGCTCCCCTATTTTTCGGGAACGGCTTGGCAAGGCGGTACCAACTTCCCAGATGCAAAACTAGGTTGGGTTCAATTAACCGCCAACGGTGGTCATCCCGGAAATGATTTGCAGCATGTCGCCGTTCGCCGCTGGACTTCCCCCATACATGGCACCCTTCGACTAAAATCATGGATGCACCATCAAGAAGCTGCCGGTGATGGGGTGCGCTGTACTATTTTGTCGAGCCGACATGGTACGCTGGCGAGCGAAGTTGTCCACAATAGAAAATGGGATTGGGAAAGAGAAGTCATTCAAGTTGAGCCCGGAGATACACTTGATTTCGTTACCGATATTTATCAAGTTCTAAACACCGATCAATATTTATGGCAACTTGAAATCAACTCATCCGACCCCACCGGTTCGCTATGGAATTCAGCGAATGATTTTCATGGCCCACGCTCTTCTCAACTCACTCGCTGGGAAGAAGTGGCTCAGATACTATTGATTTCCAACGAGTTGATATTCGTCGAGTAGCGAAAGGAACAAGTCCATCATGTCCTCTTGGAATCCATACTACCAACGGCGAGCCTTTCTTCAGCGCTGCGGCATGGGACTAGGCGCCTTGGCACTGGCCGACTTGCTGGCTCCCTCAACCGCTCAGTTTTCGACAGCCAACGCAGCGGAAGGAATTCTGGATGTACGCCAACCTCACTTTGCACCTAAAGCGAAACGGGTTATCCATTTCTTCTTGAATGGTGGCCCATCCCATGTTGATACTTTTGATCCTAAGCCCATGCTTGCAAAGTATGCTGGCAAGCCGGTCCCCTCGAATCTTACCACCGAACGAAAAACGGGCGCCGCTTTCCCAACACCTTTTCGATTTCGACGTTGGGGCGAAAGCGGCTTGGAAATCAGCGAGATATTTTCTCGAACCGCTCAGCACGCCGATGACATCGCCGTCATTCGTTCCATGTACGCCTTGGTTCCAAATCATGAACCATCTTTGATGCTCATGAATTGCGGTGATTCTGTGCAACCACGACCCAGTGTTGGTGCTTGGTTAATGTACGGCCTGGGCTCTGAGAATCATAACCTTCCCGGCTTTATCGCCATGTGCCCAGGAGGATATCCCATCAAGGATGCCGAAAATTGGCAAGCCGGTTTTCTTCCAGGTGCCTATCAGGGAACGTTTATCGATCCTCAACACAGAGAGATCACCCGCTTAATCGAAAATATTCGCAGCCCTCATGCATCGCTTAAACAACAGCGACACCAACTCGATCTTCTACAAAAACTGCATGAGGCTCGCCAAAATCCATTGCGTGACAATCGTATGGAAGCCCGCTTGGAATCCTTCGAATTGGCATATCGCATGCAAATCGATGCCAGCGATGCGTTCGATTTAAATCAAGAACCGCAGTATATTCGTGATGCGTATGGCGATCATGTCCACGGCAGACAAACCCTCATCGCTCGTCGACTTTTGGAACGAGGCGTACGCTATGTCCAACTTTGGCATGGCGCCGGTCAGCCTTGGGACAATCACGCACAAATCGAATCAAATCACCGAAAACTTGCTGGAGAAATCGACCAACCTATCGGAGCCCTCATGACAGACCTCAAGGCTCGAGGCATGTTCGAGGATACCTTGTTGGTTTGGGGTGGAGAGTTTGGACGTACGCCGACCGTCGAGTTGAGTGCCGATGGCAAAGAACAATTGGGCCGCGACCATAATCATTACGGGTTTTCCGTTTGGCTAGCCGGTGGTGGAGTTCGCGGTGGCACCGCTTACGGAGCCACAGATGACTTTGGATTCAAGGCGGAAGTAAATCCGACGAGCGTCCATGATCTCCATGCCACCATTCTGCACCTTATGGGAATCGACCATGAACGTCTCACCTACCGCTATGCCGGCCGCGACTTCCGTCTCACCGATGTGCATGGAAAGGTGATTCGTGACATTATCATATAATCATACAATCGAAACACGTGACCCAAAAAAATAATCATATGACCGACAACAAAATCGATACCGAAAGATCGATCACCGTTTTGGGACTCGGTCTTATGGGAACTGCAATCGCGAAACGTTTTCTGGCTCATGGCTGGAAGGTTCAGGTCTGGAACCGAACACGAGATAAATCTGATCCACTTTTGCAACTCGGTGCGCAGTGGACGGATCGCCCCTTAACAAGTTCCTCCATTTGTCTCATAAGCCTCTACAACAGCGCTGCGGTGAAGGAAGTCTTTGAAAACTCTCAAGCTTACGAGTGGAAAACGAAGTGGATCATCGATACGACAACCGGATCGCCCGATGAAGTCGAACCTCTCGCTCATTTTGCGTGCGACAAAGGTGCCGCCTACCTCGATGCCCCTATCTCCGGCTCTAGCCAACAGACGCTCGATGGGGAAGCGACCGTCATCGTCGGTGGCGGTGCTTCTGATTTTGAGGCTTGCGCAAATGTTTGGAACTGCTTGGGAGGTAAAGTTTATCACGCGGGTAACGTGGGGACAGCTTCCAAATTGAAACTCGTCAGCAACCTAATCCTTGGCTTAAATCGACTTGCACTAGCCGAGGGATTGGCTTACGCGGAAAGTTTAGGACTGCCGATGCAGCAGACACTGGATATCCTTAAGGCTTCCGCAGCCTATTCCAAAGTCATGGATGTCAAAGGTCGTAAAATGTTACAGCGCGATTACTCTGTGCAAGCACGTCTGCATCAACATCTCAAAGATGTTCATATTATTCTGGCGTCCGCTGCCCAACAAGGACAATCGCTGCCAACCACAACCTTGCATGAAGAATTATTGAGCCGCGCTGTCTCGCAGGGACTTGCCGATTACGATAACTGCGCCATCCTTGAAGTGCTGCGTGGGAAATCGCCATGACCAACCCGCCACTCAAACCAGCCTTAAGATGGCTGATGTTGGTTGCCGTTTTTCTCGGACTCTTCTTCGATGGTCTTGAACTCGGATTGATGCCCGTCGCTTCCCAGGCCGTAACCAAAAGTTTGATGGCCAAAAATTTTACCGCGACCGCAGGAGGAGATTGGTTCGCGCGCTATGCGGCAAGTTTAATGCTCGGCGCTGCGATCGGCGGTATCCTACTCGGTCAACTCGGCGATATGATCGGTCGCTCCCGCGCGATGGGAATCAGCATTCTTTTCTATTCGATCTTTGCTGCCGGCGGTGCATGGGTCACAACGCAAGAGCAGATGCTCGTCCTACGGTTCCTGGTCGGACTTGGCGTCGGCGGAATGTGGCCGAACGGGATTGCATTGGTAAGCGAATGTTGGCCGAATACTTCAAAAGCAACCGTGGCAGGCATCATGAGCGCTGGACTCAATTTCGGGATTCTGGTTCTCTCGCAAATCGCCCGCGCTTTTCCTATCACTCCAGAGTCTTGGCGATGGCTATTCTATTTCGCCGGTCTACCCGCAATTCTCGGAATCCTTGTTCTCGCCTTAGTACCGGAATCTCCTCTTTGGAAAGATCGCAAAAAACTTTACCAAGATCGTCTAGCCATTCTTCAGCTTTTTTCCCCATCGTTGTTAAAGACCACGCTTCTCGCTGTTGCCGTCAGTTGCATTCCCTTAATAGGCGCTTGGTCCGCCAGTAAGTGGATGATTCCCTGGGCAGATTTTGTCGCAGGACCAAATCTCGCGAGTTATAAAGCGACAACGCAAGGTTGGTGGGCCTTAGGCGCAACGATAGGCAGTTTCATCGGAGCTCAAGTCGCAGCTTCTCTCGGTCAACGCTGGAGTTACTTCATGATCTCGCTCGGTTCAACCACGCTCACGATCGCTATGTTTCAGGCCTCAGCACCACTCCACTGGAGCTTCCATCCGATTGTCTTTTGTCAAGGCTTGGTCGCCACGCTTTTCTTCGGATGGCTCGCTCATTATCTTCCCCAATTTTTCCCCGTTGAGGTTCGAGCCACGGGTACTGGGCTTGCGTACAACATAGGACGATTCGCAACCGCATTCGGTGTACTGCTGGCCGGCGGACTTTTTACGTTCTTAGGCGGCAACTATCCCCAAGTTGGAGCAATCTGCGCCTGCATCTACGCAATCGGAATCCCCTTAGCCCTTTGCCTAACGCGGCGCACGTCAAACGAATTGGCTCCGAAACATTAAGCATTCATCCGCCCGCCGAAACCCGCAGCTAACGCGATAGTGGCTGATGGTTTCTGAGAGCCTCTAAGTTGCTTCGATTTCCTTTACTAAATCGCGGAGAAAGGAAGCAGCCGGTGCACCATCGATCGCCGCATGATCAAAAGTCAAACTTAATGTCATCCGTTGACAATCTTGAACCTGTCCCAACTTATCGAATATCGGTTCGCGCCGTATGGCCCCAAGACCAAGTATGGCGATCTCCGGGACATTGATGATCGGTGTAAAAACGTCGATTCCGTAAGCACCTAAATTGGAAAGCGAGATGACCCCATCGCTCATTTCAATATTGCTCAGTCGACCAGCTCGAGCTTTCTCAATTAGAATTCTAGATTCCAAAACGATATCATCTATCGTCTTGGAATAGACATTTTTCAAAACAGGGACCAGCAATCCATCTGCTGTGTCGACTGCGATTCCGATATGCAAAGCATCGATGGAAATTTCAAGCAATTCGGTGTGATCATGATTCCAACGAACAGCCATCGCGGGATGCCGCGCTAAAACCAACGCAACGTGCTTTGCAAACAGATCGGTAAAAGCGGGCACATGCACACTTTGCATTTTCTTTTGCAATTCCCTGTATGTCACCAACCTCGATACGTCCACCTTCGTGGTGAGTGTGACAGGCACTGTTAATTCTCGACTTTTACGCAATCGCTCCGCAATTATTCTTCGACGCGGTGTAAAAATATTTTTACCACTTGGCAATTTCGGTACCTTCTTGCTCGGCGTGCTTGCTACCACACGTCGAATATCTTCCTCGCGAACTCGCCCATCCCGCCCTGTCCCTTCCACTGCTTGCCAATCGATGCCGAGTTCACCCGCGAGACGACGCGCGCGAGGCGACGCGACCGCAGCAGGCAACTCATTCTTCTCAGCAACTTCTGGCATCTTATCAACTTGCAGTAAGCTTTCACTTTTCGGTGGCTCAACTTGCAAATGGATGGTTACCGACTCTCGCGCAGAGTTCTCGGCATCTCCGGGCAACTCCGGCGCTGCATTCGGCGCTGTATTCGGCGCTGCTTCATTGGGCAAAAGCAAATAGCCCAATAAATGCCCAACCTGTACAACATCGCCGGGCTGAGGTGCATCGACGGCAATTTTTAAAATGCCATTCCCAACAGACTCAATCTCTTGAAGTGCCTTCTCTCCCTCCATTTCAAAAAGCACTTCGCCTTCGCGTACGAGATCACCATCGCGTTTGAGCCATTGGATAAAGCGACCTTCTTCCATGGACCAACCCAATCGTGGGAATCGGATTTCCTCAGCCATTTATTTTTACTCCTGCATCAAATCGACAATTGCTTGGATGATGTTTTCCGCGTTCGGCACAACGACGCGCTCAAGTGCAGGACTATAAGGTGTTGGGCAAAACGCTCCATTCACACGTTTGATCGGCGCATCGAGCTCATTGAAACCAACATCCGCCATCCGCGCGGCGATCTCCGCGCTAAATCCGCAATGGGCCGGAGCTTCATCGATGATCAAGAGCCGACCCGTTTTCGCAAGTGAGCTCAAAATTGTTTCGGTATCCAATGGCGTAACCGTGCGTGGATCAATCAGCTCGATCGAAATCCCTTGCTTGCTTAATATTTCACTTGCCGCCAAAGCCAAGTGAACCATTCTCGCTAAAGCAACCACAGTTACAGAGTCTCCAGCCTTGATGACGCGCGCTTTCCCAAACTCGATTTCGTAATCTTCGGCTGGAACGTCGTCTTTGACTTGCAATATTTCGCGATGCTCTAAAAATAGAACTGGATCATGACAACGCAGTGCATGTTTCAAGAGCCCTTTTGCATCCGCAGCCATCGATGGCACAACCACCTTTAGTCCAGGAACTTGAGCGAGCATGCCATAGTAACTACCGGAATGATGCGTTGCTGCCGAGTGACCGATGCCAATGCAACCCCGCAATAACACGGGCATGCTCAAGCGGCCGCTGGACATATATTGCATTTTTGCGATTTGATTGATGATTTCGCCAAGTCCATCGAGCACAAAATCGGCAAACATAAAGTCGATGACCGGTCGCGTACCGGTCATCGCCGCTCCGCATGCTAATCCGACGAAACCTCGTTCGCATATCGGCGTATCGCATAATCGCTCCCCACCATGAACAGCATACAAACCTTTGGTGGTTAGAAAATTACCGCCGCGAATACCGATCCCTTCCCCCATGACAAAAATGTCTGGATGAACAGCCATTTCCTCGGTAAGTGCTTCGAGTGTTGCCTGGGCAAACGTGATCTGCCGCGACTCGGAATCAATGTTAGCCTTCCTGCTCGGAACAACACGCGGGGTCGAATAGATATGAGCCAACGCGGTCTCGCTCTTCGGCTCAGGACTTGTCTCCGCTTCGGCTCTTGCCTTTCGAACGCGTTCACTTACCTCCTGATCCATCCGATCGAATTCCTGAGAAAGGTCCCCAGCAAATTCGCTGCGCAATTTCATAATCGGGCAACGCTGTTTCCATTGCTCCACATCATCTTTGGTGCGATACGTAAAATCGCCCATACCTTCTGCATGTGGGCGGGTGCGATAGGTCTTGCATTCGATCAAAGTGGGCCCACCGCCATCGCGACCGCGCTCAACCGCTTCCTTCGCGACATGATAGATGGCGAGTACATCGTTACCATCCACTTCGATACCTGGTATTCCATAAGCCGCACCACGACTAGCGACACTCGGATTACCGGCAGCGTAAGCGAATGGAACTTCCGTTGCAAACTGATTGTTTTCGCATACGAACAATACCGGAAGCTTCCAAATACTGGCCATATTTAGACCTTCGTGGAATGCACCATTGTTGGCCGCTCCATCTCCAAAAAAGGCAACGGCGACCGTTCGATTCTTGAGGATCTTGGAACTATATCCCCCGCCGCAAGCTTGCAAAATGCAAGGCCCAACGATTCCACTTGTTCCCATCATTCCGATTTCGGGCGAAAACAAATGCATACTTCCACCGCGACCACGTGAACACCCCGCTTCTCTTCCGAATAGCTCAGCGATCAGAGCGACAGGCTCGAGTCCTTTTGCTAGTGCATGTCCATGACCGCGATGCGTACTGAAAACGGTATCGCGGTGATTGAGATGGGAACATACGGCTGCCGCGATTGCCTCCTGGCCCACGTAAGTATGGCAAGCACCATGAATAAGTCCACGCTGATGGCAACGGGCCAATTCCTCTTCCGTTTGTCGTATCAATTGCATTGTTCGATACAACTGCAATATCGTCTCTCGCTCTATTTTTAAATCAACACCAGTCATATTTATTGCCTACTGCTTTCCACTCTCTGCTCGAAATGTTTGAATTGGCTTGGCTTGATGTCCAGGTGTTCCACCTGCATTCATAGCCATATTCCCTCCATCCATGGGAATGATGGCTCCGGTGATCCACTCGGAAGCATCGCTGGCGAGCAGCAATGCGATCCCCATAATATCTCTCGGCTCTCCTAGTCGTCCTGCCGGTATACCGTTTAAGAAGCGTTCTTTGAGAGCTGGGTCTTGAGCTATGCGCGTTTCTAAACTTGGATTGATGACTTGGGCGGGAAGAACGGCGTTGACTCGCACACCCCGACAACTCCACTCCGTGCTCAATTCTCGAGTCATTTGAATGACCGCACCCATCGCCATACTGTAAGCGATATGACCTCGTCCCAGTGCGGTGCTACTTGCCAGCGATCCGATATTCATGATCGAGCCACGTCCCTGCTGCAACATTCGTCGGCCAGCCTCTTGACACATCACAAAACGACCGATGACCAAGTTTTGCAAAACGCGTTGCAGATCTTCCAGACTGAGTTCCTCGGGGCGAGCAAGAACACCATCTCCTGCAATATTGCCCAAAAAATCAACTTGACCAAATACCTGATCCACTTGCTGAAAAAGGTCGCGAATCGCTGCCGGATTTGAAACATCGGTTGAAGCGACCAAGGTGCGTCTACCCCACTGATGAATTCGTTCCGCGGTAACCTGAGCGCCCTGCATGTTGCGATCGACGAGCACAACATCCGCACCCGCTTGCGATAGCGCGAACGCTGTCGCTTGCCCCATCCCTTGCGCCGCACCGGTTATTAAGGCAACGCGACCATTTAACTGAAACATCTCTGGAAAAGTTGTTTTCACGCTAATACTCTCCGCTCCATTGTCGAATCCATGCTTTTATCACCCCAAAAGCATCGGCAATATTTTGACGACGAAAACTAAACCAGCTAACCCTAGATAGAAGCAACCGCAAAGTGATAATCCCACGGACTGATACCACCGCGGCCGGATCGGCTTGGGCAACAATCGATGATTGATCCATAGCAATTGAAATGCGGTGATACCGATCGCCAAGTTATTGAAATTGGCGATGAAATCGGTCATCAGTTTAGGAGCATTGCTGAAAAGAAAAGTACACAAGAATGACCACAGCGCATACATGGCCAATATACTGTAGTAAATATACTTAACCTGGTCCGCCCTCATATTCTCGCGGACTCGCCGATTGGCGGTCCATATCGCATCGGTCCAGCGGCGACTAAAGTCATCCAATACCGACATTTGGCTCGGCAGCATCACCATTAACCCTGCGAAAAGGGCTACAAGCCAGAGTATCTTTGCTAGTATCGGATGAAAGCCGTAGTTCCTAATTCCATCTGCCGTAATGATCGCCTGTGCCACTTTCGCTTGCTCGTCTGTAATCGTCGAAAACTCTACGAACTGCAGCGACAATAATGCCGGTAGAGCCATCCCGACAAAGCAACCAGGACCCCAAACCAAAATTTGATCGGTGAGAATATACTTCCACCAACCTTTCCAACGCTTGAGGTTCTCATCATTAATCAAGAATACTTTGCCAACATGACTCAACGTAACATTTCGCCCACCCACGGCGCTCGGAATCGCGCCGACTTGCGATCCCATCCCCCAGCCCTTATCGCGTACGAAATTGGAATACGTCGAGTTCGCAAGTCCACCGCCACCTGCATAACCCGCAAATGCTCCCAGTACGATTAAGCTCGCACCAGACATCAATGGCCATTCACCGTGCGTCCATAGGTGGCCAAACCCGTTCACCAAATATTCTTTTCCGTTTTCGTCAGCGACGGGAACATTTCCAAATTGAAGAAAACCACTCCAAACATTCCACCAATTCTCCTTGCTGACACAAGTGAGTCCGACCCCAAAACAAAACCCTAGTACCACGATAATTTTTGCCGTCATGACCCACTGCAAAAGGTTGTAAACCTTTCCACCTAGAATGACCGGCAACGCTACGCCGAAGAGACACGCGTACGCTAAAGGCACAACAAGCCACAGATCATCCTTACTCGGTGGCTGGTCTAAAATGATCGACGCAATCATCGCAGCGCCATGTGTCGATAACCCTGGCACCAGCGCGGAAATATTGAGAAACATCATGACCCCAACCCAAAACATTGGGCTTGGCCAACAACGCATAAAGCCCGTAAAAACCGGCTCTCCGCAGTATAAAGCGTAGCGACCACATTCCAGGTTGTAAAAAATTTGGAGGATGATGGCGACTGTCGCAATCCACATCAACCCTCCACCATATTTTGCGGTAACCGTCGGGCCGAGTAACCATTCACCACCGCCGATCTGGATGCCCATCATCACAATACCTGGCCCGATGAAGCTCGCCCAATTCCGCCATCGCAGCGCTTTCGGTTCTGGTAAATCCGCGGTGGACCAAGCGGGTAAACGCGATTCGGATCGCTGATCTGCAACGGCGATCGCATTATCCTCCGAAAGATCATTTTCGTCTTTAACAGACATACTTTGTTTCCTATTTTTCGCGTGCCGCTTTGATCAAGAATTGGGTTAAGCAATGCGAAGAGAATGCCCATCGTTTTACAGGCGCTCCCCTTCAGTACAGGACGATTGCGCGTCCCGGTCCCCCATGGCAGTTTTGAATCTTCAAAGCAGCGAACAGGAAATAAGCATTTTTCGGTATGCGATCCAGTTGACACAAAAATTCGACGCCAACCATTTGTTTACTACCCAACGCCCAGTACGTCATCAAAGCATCCTTGGGATTGACTCCGCCGAGATCCGGTGCATCGGTGCCTACGCAACGAATTCCTTTTGAATGCAAGTAAACCACAGCCTCTGCCGACAGCGCCGGCCACCCCTCTCCCTTGCGGCTATACGCATCACTCCACAACCCAATCCCAAGTTCGCCATTTTTATCTGGCGGCAATGCCATATAACGATCCAATACACCAGTTTGGAACAGTATCACTTGGCCAGGTTTCAGATCTCCCGCTTGTTTCTCATGAGCTTGAATATGCTCTACCGTAATCATCGGTGATGCCGGCCAATTTCCTCGGTCGGTACTTCCACTCAACTTGCGCACGTCGATCACTCGAGCGAACCCGCAAGTCCAGTCGATAGGTATCTTTTCAGTCGTCAAATCGCTCTCGCCACGCGGTCCAAACTTCTTTTCGTATTCCGCCAGCCATCCTCGAACTTCGGCGGAATATTGTGGTCGAGTTCCCGGAGTAGGCAATGAATACGAAGGTGGAACCAAATGTGTCCCCGCCATGGAATCCATAGAATGACCATGATGCCACATGTCTAAATAATCGCTGTAGAGAAAATCGATTTTAAGATACACCTGCCGATGCTCACCGGTACGAAGGCCGGGATTGGTCAGTGGAAAGCGTGGCGTCAATGTCGGTGACAGATCGATGGCTCGCTTACTCCGACATGCTTCAATCAACATCTTTGGAATTTCGCCACCCACTATCGAGAAAGCTCGTCCATTGCTGTACGGTCCACCTTCATGTTTTGGGCCCAGAAAACAATAAAATGCCCCAGTCGTCGGCAACGAACCTAATCCGATTGCTCCTTCCGTCCAAATCATTCCGTATTTTAGTCCAGCAAAATGTGTTGGCTCGGCCAGGTCAGGCATCGGTCCCATACTCGCGCTATCGGTACCTAGCGCCATGACCCCCTTCTTTCCCAACCATTCCATCGTCTCAGGATTGGGTCGGGATAACCAGGTGCTTTGCGATCTACCACATCATTGATATACCGATTACCTTCCGGAAACGGTCGATAATATTTGTCGGAATAATCACTTCGAAAGAGTACAACATCGCCAAAACCGAACGGCCGCTGAGCCGCTTCGAATTTTTCCAAGTAGCTAGGCGTAACTAAGGGACTCACACCATTCTCTGCCTTATCCAGCAAATCGCGCGTATCAATCACGCAGGCTTCACCACCGAATTGCCAAGGTTCAATCTTGTCCGAATAGGCGAGACCCAATGGACCCGATTTCTCACGCTTTAACTCCGGTCTTGCGACAGAATGCGGAGGTGTATCTAACTGCGTGCCCGTATTGCCATCCAAATAGAGCGTATCGATGTTATACGGACTGATGCTTCCAATCGTGTTCTGCGGAACTAATTGAAACTTTGGAAATGGATGCGTGGGCCAAGTACATGGGTACTCGCTAGAAATCAGCAGCGAATGATCATAAAACTTCGAGCCAACATTTGACCTAGCTAACTCTTCCGCTTGACTTAGAACAGAAAGTGCGACCAACAGCCCAAGCGCGAAGAGGAAAGATGGCACAAAATTCACTGATAGAAAAGCAACAGATTGCGGAATAAACTTCTGCATAAACAGGTTCCTTTTACGAACATGTAGAGGAAGGAGCAGAAAAATGACGAGCCAGTTTCAGTAAACCAAGCAGCGTGTCTTCACCATGAACCTCACGTAATGGCATCGAGAAACGCTTGCGAATCAAGTCCGCTAAACGCGGGAGAGATTGAGCTAAACCTCCCGAGAGGACAAGAGAACCAAAGGATCGATTCGGTGCGAGACGCTGGGCAACGGTAAAATAGTTTTCGGCCATCGCTTTGCACGCTGACAGGAACAGATTGCCGACCGTCAAGTTTTCCGTTGTCAAGTTCGAAAAACTGCCAGTCGACCCTAATGGAGAGGAATAAAAATTGATGTTTGCGTCAATGTCCGTTTCGGCGATAGGCCGCATCTTGTGAGCGATGTTCTCCCATACTTTATTCAATACCTGTCCTTCAGCCTGGCTCAATTCGGTCAACAAGGAAACCAATGCATTCAGCGCTCGGCCCGCAGGCAAATGTGTGACCGTATTGAGCATTTCTCCACCAAAATAAACGCGCGTTTGATAGGGACCGGGCACAAACTGTTTCGTTCGCTGGGAAACTTGCGAACCGGTCGAAGCATTAATGGATAACTCTTCAGACTCCAAGCTTGCGCCCCACAATGCCGTCTGATGATCGCCGAAACAGCCATGAACTTCGTAACTCCGACCTTCGAACTGAAAGCCGACCATCGGCTCGAGACCATGAATCAATTTGGGCCAAGGTACTTTATCTAAACCGATCTGCTCCAGAGCCTGTCGATGCCAATCTACGGAGTGTAAATCGAGCAAGCCGATCGCGTATGTGACGTGCATCGTGGGCGATTTCCGTGCCAGATTTGCCACGACGAAATCCGCGATGGAACACGGTATCGCTTCAGCGGGAAGCCGATCTTGCTTCTTCAGCCAAGACAAAATCGTCGAAGTCGAACCGGGTTGTAGTTCGCGTCCGATACATGACCACACATCGTCAGAGAAAGCTTCACGCAAATTTTGCAGAAACGATTTACCGTTGGTTAAAACTGCCAAGGATCGCTGGTCGCGCCACGAAATATAGCGACTAAGGGCATTGCCGAGTTTATCAGCTAAAATGACCCCGCCCATCTGTCCGCATATCCAAATGTGTCCTACCCCTTCGCATCCATCGCTCAATCTTTGAATCAACTGTTTCACGCTGCCAACTACCAATCGCGGATCGATCACGACCCACTCGGGCGGAACGTCGCTGAGAGGGACGGGAAAGGGGAGGGTGGTTATCGCAGTCAATTCGTTCGCGATCAAATCCAGTCGCGCACCCTTGATTGAGGTGCTGCCAACATCAATCGCAATATGGAATGAACGGGAATGATCCACTGCTTTCTCTCTGCTCAAAGTTAGGCAATGACTTCGTCGAGAACCGGATTGGTGAGTTTGCCGATACGATCAATCTCGATAGTCACTGTATCCCCATGCTTGAGAAACACTGGTGGTTTACGAGCGCCACCGACGCCATGCGGCGTGCCGGTAAGAATCACAGTACCCGGCGAAAGAACGGTGCTTCCACTTAAAAACTCGATCAACGTTGGCACATCAAAAATCATGTCATTGGTGTTCCAATCCTGCATCGTTTCGCCATTCAATATCGTGCGAATACCAAGTTCATTCGGATTTGCTATTTCATCGCTTGTCACCAAGATGGGTCCGAGTGGGCAAAACGTGGCGAACGTCTTTCCTCGACACCACTGACTTCCACCGAATTTCATTTGCCAATCGCGCGCACTAACGTCATTGGCACAGGTGTATCCGAGAACATAACTTAGCGCATCCGCTTTCGACACGTTGTGGCAACGTTTTCCGATAACAATCGCCAACTCGCACTCGTAATCGACTGCCGTACTTACCAGCTTCTTTGGGATAAAAATCGGATCATTCGGATTCTGCACAGCACCGCTATTTTTCATAAATAAAACAGGGAATTCGGGAATCGCCTGTCCACCCTCTGCAGCATGCTTTCGATAATTCAAACCGATGCACATG
>Ga0169931_10000401_pt1 | contig 70768 bp, 52 predicted proteins | sample Kivu_15m_20L_FD_129675 | JGI IMG/M metagenome (GOLD analysis project Ga0169931, IMG submission 129675) | Freshwater microbial communities from Lake Kivu, Western Province, Rwanda to study Microbial Dark Matter (Phase II) - Kivu_15m_20L... | ecosystem: Environmental > Aquatic > Freshwater > Lake... | reverse complement strand
TTTTTAAGCTATGGGGACAGTTCCCTGTTGAAAATCCGTTGACAGTCCCAAGATTATATAGTCGATTTAGATGTTGAAATGCAGTTTTTGTTTCAGTCTTCATCAAACAAGAAAGGCGGCTCAACTGAGCCGCCTTTCTTGTTTAGAGATTTTGAGTTCTTTAGTGTGCGACAATCATCTTGCGCATTTCAGAGCGGGTTTTATCACCGGAAATCTGATAGAAATAAGTACCTGCACTTAAATTCCCGGCATTGATCTGGGTGGAGTATTCACCAGCTGTTTTAAATCCTAGATTTTGTGTTTCAACAAGTCTTCCGTTCATATCGAATACTGAAAGCTGAAGATTTTGAGACTCGCGGATTGCGTAGTTAATTCTGGTAAAATCGCTGAAAGGATTGGGCATGTTCTGGTTCATTCCAAGTGGAACTTTAACACTTTGCTTGATACCTGTAACATTTTCGAAGGTTACAAGAGCCCAAATTTGCCAGTTTTGCGCATAGAAGTATCCTGTATCTTGGCCTGGCTGTGGAGTATAGAAAATGCTTGAAGTATTGAAAATACCATTATTAAGAATTCCTTGCCAGCGGAAGAAGGAGTTTGGATACAAGGTTTTCAAGGCAATATCATCAGGTGCTGTTGGTCCGTTCGGGTTTGGAACATAGCTGGCAAGAATACCCATTGTATCGCGCTTGTCTGCAAGATATCTTACTGTAAATCCAATTTTTTGATTCGGAGAAGTGGAGTAACCAACGCCAAGGCTTAGTGTAGCTAATGCACCTTGTCCGATCCAGTTACCTCCAGAAGAAAGTGACTGTCCCACGAAAGTGGTATCGTTAATGGTTTCCTGAATGGTAGTGTAAGTGGTATCACTTAAAATCAAGGAATCCTGGAAAACGATTGTGGTATCAAACAGAATTTCAAGAATTTCAGTTTCAGTTTCATCGGTATAAATGGTATCCGCTGTAATTACTTCCAGCGGATTGGTAGGGATGGTGTCGAAGGTTATCTGATCAATAACTTCGGTCTCAATGATTTCCTGTTCAATGGTGAATGTGGATTCTGTAATCACTGAGTCAGCCCAACGCAAAGTGCCTGTTGGCAAGATATTACCCTGAGCGTTTTGATCCCTTATTTCCATGATCAATGTATCAGGCAAACCGGAATTGTTTTCATGCGAAAAGAGCATAAAAACCGAGTCAATCGTAATTGTTAAGTTGTTTGGATAAGCATAAGGTCCTGAATATGTTTCAAGGGGATCCTGAGTGGGATCGGCATAACCAATCAGCTCATTGATTCTAACACCGATGTAATCGAGTGTGGTTCCGGGTGTATCTGCTGCAGTGTATCTGGAGTTGAAACGCCACAAGAAATTTGTGGAAGTACCAACACCTTGATCAATTTCATCAGAAACAGGATAATCAACATAAATGGTTTCTGTTGACCGACTGGCACTGGAGCCAAGAGCGTTTTTAGCAACACGAACGGCTTCACCTGAAACAGCGTGGTTTGCGTTAGGAGCCAATGTTTCTATTTGCTGAGCGAAAAATGCCGCAGGAGCAATAAATAAAGCAATAGCTGAGAGTAGGAGTTTTTTCATGTTTAATTTACTTATGAAGGCTAAAATTAGGGAATTGTATATTCTTAACAAACGAGAATCTGAGACAGTTTTTTTTATTTATCGGACGAACAGCAAACCGGCGTGAATCTTACCTTTCCGATCAAAAGTAACAGAATACAATCCTTGAGGAACGGTGCTTATATCAATTTTTAGGTTCGAATTATTCGTGTAGATTTCCTGACTTAATATTAATCTTCCATAAATATCTCGAATTCCTAATTGATATTTTTCGTTTAGTAACAGATTCGTAACGTTAAAGTGATCATCGGCCGGATTAGGATATATACGCAATGGTTCAATATCAATTGATTTATTTGAGTTTAAAGTCGTGTCAACAATTGGAAAAATGGCTAGGTCAATATTGATGCCCCAGGTGCTGACAATTTGCTTGTATTCACCATCCCACTTTTCCCAACTGTATCCAATTTGTCTGGCGCTGTCGGCAGCGGTGGTATATACAGCAAAAGTATCAGTAAATGACTGATTGTTTTGGGCAATTCGTTCCAGACTGAAGCCTGCCAAATAAGGACCAGTAACCAAAACAGGTTGATTAAAGGAAATTAGCTGAAGATTGTCCGGGAAGCTTCCATTGGTTTGCAAATCGCTTAAATTGACAATCGAAGAATCTAAAGTGGCAGCCGGTCCGAAAGGCAAAGAGGAGCTGGCTGCTGTGGAGTCAAATGACCTTATTCTGAAAACAACAGCCGAGTTTGGGTCTTCAGAAATATTGGATGCAAGGCCGGTCCAGCACAGCACCCCTAAAACACTCATAGGTGTTTGCGGAAAGAACAACTGAAGTTTTTCTGTATCGCCGTAACCATTGGTGCCTGAAAGATAACCTCCGTTTGGGCTTTCAATGAGCGTAGCTCCATTGGGGTTGAAGAACGAAAACAAGGTGTCTGTTTGTGCTTGCAAGTTAACACTCGCAAGCCAGGTCAAAAGGCAAAGAAATAATTTGTTCATCTGTATAAAAAGAAAACCCCTTAAGCACAAACTTAAGGGGTTTTTAATATTAATGGATTGTCTTAGTGAGCAATTACAACTTTTTGGCTGCTTACACCATTTGCAGTGGTAATTTGAAGAGAGTAAATACCATTGGCAAATTCTGCAGTTCCGATAGTATCCTGATATTTAAGGATATTTCCACTGATGTTTTTGAAGAAAACAACTTTTCCGGCAGCATCAATAAGATTCACTAATACATTAGAAGCGCCATTCAATTCAAAATTAACACGGATAGACTCATTGGCAGGGTTAGGATAAACAGTAAGATTATCAACACCGTTTACGTCTTTAAATCCAATTGTAGGATCCAGGTTCAGGTTAATGCATGGAGTTTCAGCAACACCAAACAATTCTCCTTCAACTTCAACAAATCCTGAATTATCAGGGTCTCCATCATCATTTAAATAAAGGTAAAACTGCTTGTCGTTTGCCAATGAGCTGGCAGCAGCAGCATAAACAGTATTGCCACCGGAAAGTGTTACTGTTTGATCAAGCTGGATTGTAATGTACTGAGCAGTAGTTGGGTGAGATGAAGTGATGGTATAATCGCCCAAAGCAATAGAAGTAACTAAATCAGACTGAAGAAGCTCGATCAAAAGTTCAGTATCGTCGGTAGAAGTTGCAGAAACCGCAATATCGATAGCTTTGCAGTCAACATCGTTCAGGATGTTATACAAGATACCGGATTTGATGATTTCAAAAACACCGGGAGCAGTTTCAGAAGAATAAGTTGCATTTACAAGATCCGGTGACTGAAGACTTTCAACTCCGGAGTAAATGAATTCACTTACTCTGAAAGTAGATGAAAGCGTATTGTTTTCAGGAATCTCATCTTCGTTTGCAGATGTAATTTCAACAGACAATTCATAATTTCCAATAGCATCAGGTGTGTAGCCTGTGCTAAAAATGATGGTGTCAGTTACAAAAGAACCGATAGTTATAGTTGCAGAAGAACCGGAATTAACGGATGTTCCATTACGAAGAATATTGTAATTGAGGGTAACATCTTGCTCCTGAACACCTTCGTTGCGTACAATGGCATATACAACCGTGGTATCTGCCTGGCTTAATGGGTAAATTCCATATTCCCAATCTCTAACAATATCACCATGATATAAGGTATTCACCAAAAGTTCGTAATCCGGAGGTGTTGTAAGTTCAACATCATCAATCATCCAGGCGTAAGCGCAGCCCGGACCACCATTTCCCGGACCATTGTAAGATGATGGACTCCAGAATTGAAAGCGAATCTTAACAGCAGCCTGGTTTCCTGCAGTAGCAGAAATGTTCACCTTAACTAAATCAGAATTTGGTGAAGTTGTGTTGGTTGAGTAAGTTCTGTTTACCGGATATTTAACCCAATTTGCGCCATCGTCATTAGAGACAAAAACGAAAGTTGAGTCGTTGAAGCGGCGGTAAAATTGCTCAAACTGAAGAATCACCTGTGGAAAAAGTGAGCAATCAACAGAATCAACCTGAGTAAGGTTAACGATCTGGTTACCTGAGCAGCTAAGGTCAGAATCAAATTTAGCAAATCCATTGGCTGCAGTAGTTGAAACAATAGCTGGAATAGGAATAGGTCCTGAAGGGCCGGTTGTTCCAATTACCCATGCATCATTGGGCGCACCTTGTGTGGTTGATTCCCAGTCGGCTGCATTTGAAAAATCATTCGTCCAGATAACCTCTCTGCTTGAGGCTCTTGCAGGAATGTTTCCTTGGTTGAACTGAGTAACTTGAGATTTTGACTTACTAAGGGCTTTTGTGTTGTTTAACTCAGTTTTTTGAGCCGAAACAACTATAGAGCCTCCCAGACAAAGCGCAAGTAGAAGTTTAGATTTCATGTGAGGTTTATTTGTTGGTTAATTAAATTTCATTAAAAAAAAAGGATTTCCAAATGAATCGATTTTTGTTGAATTGCAAAAGTAGCTAAAATCCTTGATTTAATTCAATATTTGCAATAATTAATTGGGTTTAACTGTGAAGTTCTTCAGGCATGTAAGATTCCATAGGAGCGCAGCTGCAAATAAGGTTTCTGTCGCCATAGGCATTGTCGACCCTGCCAACGGATGGCCAGAACTTGTTTTCTCCAACCCAACTTAGCGGGAAAGCGGCTTTACTTCTTGGGTAGCTATATTCCCATTCGTCCACGCAAATAACCGATTGAGTATGAGGTGAATTCAAAAGGACATTGTCCTGCTTATCGGCTAGGCCAGTTTCAATTTCAGCAATTTCATTGCGGATGGCAATCATGGCTTCGCAAAACCTGTCAAGCTCTTCAAGACCTTCGCTTTCAGTAGGCTCAATCATCATCGTGCCGGCTACAGGAAACGAAACCGTAGGCGCATGGTAACCGTAGTCCATTAATCGCTTGGCAATATCGGCGACTTCGATGCCGGCTGTTCGTTTAAATTCACGACAGTCGATAATCATTTCGTGAGCAACCTGTCCGCTTTTACCTTTATACAAAACAGGGTAATGAGCTTCTAGTTTCGCCCTCAAATAATTAGCATTTAAAATGGCATATCGGGTCGAATTGCTCAAGCCTTCAGAACCTAACATTTTGATGTACGCGTACGACACAAGCAGGATGAGAGAACTTCCGAAAGGAGTTGCAGAAACGGCATGGATCGCTTTTTCTCCTCCGGTTTTGATAATTGAATGGCCAGGGAGGAAAGGCTTGAGTTTATCATTAACACCGATGGGTCCCATACCCGGTCCGCCTCCACCGTGTGGGATTGCGAAGGTTTTATGAAGATTCAGGTGACAAACATCTGCACCAATATTACCGGGGCTGGTCAGGCCTACCTGAGCGTTCATATTGGCGCCGTCCATGTAAACTAGCCCTCCGTTTTCGTGAATAATGGCAGTAATTTCACGAATTCCTTCTTCGAAAACACCATGCGTTGAAGGATAAGTTACCATAAGCGCAGAAAGATTATCGCGGTGCTTTTCTGCTTTTTCTTTCAGGTCTTGAATATCTACGTTTCCACGTTCATCGCAGTTCACCACCACTACCTGCATGCCTGCCATTACCGCTGACGCGGGATTGGTGCCGTGCGCCGAAGAAGGAATGAGCGCGATGTTCCGCTGAAGGTCGCCCCGGTTGATGTGGTAAGCACGAATGGTCATTAATCCGGCATATTCGCCCTGGGCTCCGGAGTTGGGTTGTAAAGAAACCGCAGAAAAGCCCGTGGCATCGGCCAGGCAGCGACTAAGTTCACGAAACATTTCATGGTAGCCGGCCGCTTGATCTTCAGGAATAAAGGGGTGTAAGTTGGCAAAGCCATTCCAGCTTAAAGGCATGAGTTCGGTTGCCGAATTTAATTTCATCGTGCAGGACCCCAAAGAAATCATGGAATGATTTAGAGCCAGATCTTTGTTTTCCAGACGCTTGATGTATCTCATCATTTCTGTTTCCGAATGGAAAGCATTGAAAACACGTTCCTTTAAAATGGCCGATTTTCTGCTCCATTCAGCCCAGAACTCATGCTTGCCTGCGGTGATGTCAATCGGTTTCAATCCGCCCGCCAGGGCGAAAATACCAACGAGCTCCCGGATATCATTCAATGAATTGGTTTCATCAATCGAAATCATGACTTCATCCTTGCCACTGTATCTTAGGTTGACCTTATGCTCAAGTGCCAGTTTTTTGAGCTTTTCAGAATCGCAAAGCGGATTTAATTGAACCGAAATGGTTCCAAAGTAAGTCTTAGTTGGCACTGAATACCCCAATTGTTTTAAGGAATCGGAAAGAATTCTTGTGTTTGTGTGGATTTGCGATGCAATACGCTTTAAACCTTCAGGGCCGTGGTAAACAGCATACATGGAAGCCATGATTGCCAGCAAAGCCTGAGCAGTGCAGATATTTGATGTTGCTTTATCGCGTTTGATATGTTGTTCGCGTGTTTGCAGAGCCATTCGCAGAGCTTTGTTACCCTGTGCATCAATGCTAACACCGATGATTCGACCCGGAATAAATCGTTTGTAAGCTTCGCGGGTAGCGAAAAAGGCAGCATGAGGACCACCATAACCCATTGGAACTCCAAATCTCTGGCTATTCCCGACCACACAATCGGCACCCCATTCACCCGGAGGGCTGAGTAAAACCAAGCTCATGATGTCTGCGCAAACGCAAACAAACGATTGGTTTTCATGTGCTTTTTCACAAAAATCACGGTAATCTTCGATTTCTCCCCGGGCATCGGGGTACTGAAGCACAGCCCCAAAAACATCCGGTGAAAAGGCAAATTCCAGAGGATTACCGAAAATCAATTCAATTCCCAAGGGCGCAGAGCGGGTCGTGAGCAGTTCAATGGTTTGTGGAAAGCAATACTCAGAAACAAATAATTTATTGGCTCCATTTTTAATCTGCTCGCGGGAACGCATGGCATAAAACATGTGCATAGCTTCTGCAGCAGCTGTAGCTTCGTCCAGCAGGGAGGCGTTGGCCAGTTCCATACCGGTTAAGCTCATAATCATGGTTTGGTAGTTAAGCAAGGCTTCCAAACGACCCTGGGCAATTTCTGCCTGATAAGGCGTATAGGCAGTATACCAACCCGGATTTTCAAAAATATTGCGCAAAATAACCGAAGGGGTAATGGTATTGTAATATCCCAGACCAATATAGGTTTTGAAGACTTTATTCATGGCTTCAAGACTCCTGATGTGAGCCAGGTATTCATATTCCGACATGGCTTCACCTGCGCTAAGCGGATTGCTTCGCATGATTCCGGCTGGAATGGTTTGTTCAATAAGTTCCTGGATGCTTTTTACACCAATGGTAGTAAGCATATAGTCCACTTCGCTACTGCGCGGCCCGATGTGGCGCGATTCAAAGTCCCTGATCATGAAGTGATAGTGTTAAAATTTTAAGAGTGCAAAAGTACAAACAATTCTGCAGGCGAAATGATGTATTTAATAGGAAATATTTTCTTGAACTGAGTTTAAAAATGGCTACGTTTGAATCCGGATATGAGAACTCAAATAAAACCTTGTTCTATTTTGATTTTTTTGCTGATTCAGATTGGATTTAGTTCTTTTCTGCATGCGCAGGATGTTTCCTGCGATACGCTTTACCTGATCAATCGCGAACCTCGTTGTGTTGAGTTTTTGAGATCAGACAATGAATATGTTTACTATAAAAAGGCGGGCAGAAACAGGGAGAAGGCGATAGAAATTCAAGCCGTTTATGGTGTAAAGAGTTCAGGTGGTGAGCTAAAGGTTCTTTATGTTCAGGACACCCTTGAAGGTAATTGGTATACCAGAGAGGAAATGGTTTCTTACATGCGTGGCCAGAACGACGCCATTTCTCATTACAAAGGAAAATCAAACCGTGCCGGTATTCTGGGTTTTGCTGTGGGCTTCGCCGGAAGTGCGGCGGGAATTTATTACGCTCCTGCAATTGCCTCCGGATATGCTGTTGTAAGGGCATACACCAAACCCTCGAAGAAAGCAAAATGGGGCTTTAACAGCAGCCTGGAGGCCGATGCTGCCTATGTGGAAGGTTTTGGTACCATGGCGAAACGCTATACTTCGCGTCGCAGTGGCTTGGGTGCTGCCACCGGATTTGTTATTGGAACCGTAACTTTGTCGCTCATTTTGAGCCAATGAAACTACCTCCGTTCATAGGAGAACTACTAAAAGCAACAGTTTTCGGGAATGTTTGGGTTGCGCTGTGTGCAGTAGCCATGTATGTAAGCACGGTATTATTGCACCGGCTTGAGTTCAACCTCTTTCTGGCAGGAAGTATTTTTGGGGCCACTCTGTTTACTTACAATTATCACCGGCTTTTCAGAAAGGAAAAAATTTACCGAGGAGTTGTTTCTGAAAGGCATCTTTGGATTATCAAACATCACAAAAAACTGCAAGGTCTGGCTGTTTTTGGCTTTCTGCTTGCAGCAGGATGCTTTGTTCCCTTCCTTAATAAGGTTCTTTTTATCCGATTAAGTCCCTTTCTATTATTGTCCCTTCTTTATGTAATTCCGATTTGGAAAAGAGAGGGTAAATGGCTGCGGGTGAGAGACATACCTTACTTTAAGATATTTCTGGTGGCGGCAGTTTGGTCCTTCGTTACTGTGGTTTTGGCCTTTTTGGCCGATGACTCCCTGTGGCTTCCGGACATTGGAGCTTGGATCAGCATTACCCAACGCTTCATTTTTATTTTCGCGATAACACTTCCTTTCGACATTCGAGATCTGGAACATGACAAGAGTGCCGGTGTGGTTACTTTTGCGGGTACACTTGGGGTGCCGGGCTTGAATCGGCTTAGTGCCTTTTTGCTTACAATGGTGGCACTGCTTGCAGTAATTGCCGCCATGGGCGGTTATTACAGCTATCCCGCCGCAGGCGGGATGATTTTATCGTGCCTGTTTACAGGGGCATTGGCCCTGGCAATTGATGAACAAAGCAGCGAGTGGATGTATGCCGGCTTTTTGGACGGAACAATGATTGACCAGCTATTTTGGATCGCTTTGTTTTCGTACGCTTTCTCAGGATGAATAAACAGCATCCAATCCTTCAATAATGGCTTGTGCAGAAATATCCAAATCAGCTTCCGAATGGGCTGTTGAAACAAATCCTACTTCGTATCCTGAAGGGCCGAAGTAAATACCTTTGTCCAGCAGAAAGGCATGCAGCCGTGCAAACCTGGTCATTCCGGAAGCTTCAATCCGGTCAGCTGCGTCCACCTGTACATCTGAAAATGACATCCAAAAAATGGATCCTGTTCTAAAAATCCTAAATGGATACCCTTGGCTTTGTGTATATTGCAGGATTCTATCTACAAATTTTCCGGTTTTTTGCTCCAATTGTTCGTAGAATCCCGGTTTGAGACATTCGCTCAAGGCGGCAATACCTGCCGACATGGCCACTGGGTTGCCCGATAAAGTACCTGCCTGGTAAACATCACCTTCGGGAGAAACTTTCGACATAATTTCTGCTGATGCCGCATACGCACCAACGGGAAATCCACCTCCAATAATTTTTCCATACGTAATGATATCGGGTTTGATATTATAGAGTCCGGCGGCACCTTCAAAGCCCACACGGAATCCCGATATAACCTCATCGAAAATAAGAAGAGCCTTGTTTTTGGAACAAATTTCAAGCAGTTGGACTAAAAAATCCTTACCAACCTGAAGCAAGCCGTTGTTGGCAGGAACCGGTTCAATAATGATTGCAGCTATTTCGTTGCTAAATTGACGAAATACTTCTTCAACCAAATCGGGGCGGTTAAGCGGCAACACAATGGTATCATTGACCACACCTTCAGGAACCCCTGCCGACGAAGAATTGCCAAATGTAATCAAGCCCGATCCGGCTTTCACCAGCAGGCTATCTACGTGTCCGTGATAGCAGCCTTCGAATTTTACGATTTTACTTTTTCCGGTATAGCCACGCGCCAGCCGAACGGCCGACATAACGGCTTCGGTTCCGGAGCTAACAAAACGCATTTTTTCGATAAAGCGATTGTTATCAATAATAAGACGGGCTAATTCTGTTTCAAGAGCGGTAGGAGCCCCATACGAAGTCCCGTTTTGAATGGCTTCCCATACTTTTTCGCGAACCTTGCTGTTGTTGTGGCCCAAAATCATGGGTCCCCAGGAAGCACAAAAATCAATAAACTCATTTCCGTCCTCGTCCCAAAGCTTGCAGCCATCAGCTTTCTTAATGAAAAGGGGCGTACCTCCAACCGAACGGAACGCTCTTACGGGTGAATTTACGCCTCCGGGGAAGCAGGTTTTGGCTTCATTGTACAATAAGGCCGAACGTTCTCTTGAAATACTCATTTATGAATTCTATTAAAGCATCAAATCAACAAAATTGCAGGCAAAAAGATTTACCTCTTTGCAATAAATGACAGCTTAATTACAATTCAACGAAGTGCAGCTCGATCTGGAAATTGTTTTCGGTTAATCTTATAATTCCCGGCTCAGCCGGAACAGCGGTGGCAGGATTTAAACTGAAAGTATGCATTACTTCGGGCACAGAATTACCCGCAGATATTTCACTATCAAGAATTTCAATAAACCAGTTAGCATTGCTTAGCACAGGTTTATCCAGGCTTGTTTCAAAATCCCAAAAAGCGGGTAACTGATTGAATGAGAGGTCGTTTTTAGGAGGATTGATGTAATTAATAGTAGAGCTGTTTTCTATGCCATAAGCAATGAATACATCGGGATTGGCTCCTCCAAAGGTATCCCAGGACTGACCGGAAGAATTTGTGATATTGTAGGCATTTATCTGGAACCTGTTCAGATAACGTGTTTTAGCTGGGGAAACATTGATTAGTATGGTTGAGCGGTCCCATTTCTTTTCTTTTTTCGAAAAAGCCTTAAGTTCGACGAGATAAACACCGGGTTTGTTGTAAATATGTGACGCATTTGAACCGAAAACTACTGAACTACCATCGCCAAAGTTCCATTCAAGCTGATTGGCATCCTGAGCGCAGCTGGTAAAATTAACCAGTTCGTTTACCATAACATTGGAAGATGAAACAGTAATACATGATTGTGGTTGTTTGTTGCAGGAAGCAAGGAAAGCGATGCTTAAGGCAAATACGATTTTCGCTAGATTTTGCATAAATAAAGTTTTTGCAAAATTAACTCCTCAACAATCCAAATATTGGATGAGAATTAAAAAGATATTAAAAACGCCCCGCCCTTACCGGCGGGGCGTTTTTAAATGTTTGTGCTGAATTATTTTTTGAACCGTTCTGAAACGGCATCCCAGTTTACCACGTTCCACCATGCTGTAACATAATCGGGGCGGCGGTTCTGGTAGTGCAGGTAATAAGCGTGTTCCCAAACGTCCAGGCCAAGGATTGGTGTGCCTTTTACATCGGCAATGTCCATCAATGGATTGTCCTGATTGGGAGTAGAGGTTACCACCAGTTTTCCATCGTGTTTTACCAGCCATGCCCAGCCTGAACCAAATCGTGTGGCTGCGGCTTTAGAGAAATCTTCTTTGAATTTGTCAAAAGAGCCAAAAGCAGAATTTATCGCATCAGCCAGTTCGCCAGAAGGAGCTCCGGTTCCATTGGGAGTCATGATTTCCCAAAACAAGGCGTGGTTGTAATGCCCTCCGCCGTTGTTCCGAACCGCACCAGGAAGCTTTGAAATTTGAGCCATCAGGCTTTCCAGTGAGTCGTTTTCCTGAGGTGTGCCCTGAAGAGCGGCGTTTAGGTTGTTTACGTAAGCCTGGTGGTGTTTTGTATGGTGAATCTCCATGGTGCGTGCATCCACATGTGGTTCCAGTGCCTCATAGCTGTAGGGTAATTTAGGTAATTCAAAAGCCATTTTATGATGTTTTTTTGGGGTTTTAATATGTCACAAAGTAACATAAAACAGATGAATTTGTTGCGTCTGAATTTGGAAAGCCCATTTACCAGGGTTTCCAACCTGGTTTCTTAACTGCTTATAATACAGGCCTGAAATATCTTCATAAATTAAAAAAATCCCGCGGCAAACCTGCCGCGGGATATGAACAAACAACCAGATGATTAAATTTTACAGGGGTGTTTCTTCTGTTTGGGGTGTTTCTTTGGTTTCCATTCCAAAGGCACGCTTTACCCGAAGATATATGGTATACATTGAAGGAACTACCATGAGTGTGAGAATGGTGGCTACAATCAATCCAAAAATCATGGTCCATGCAAGTGGCCCCCAAAAGGCAACGTTATCGCCACCAAGGAAGAAATTGGGTTCAAAGGAACTTAAAAGGGAGTTAAAATCAATATTAACGCCTATAGCAAGTGGAATTAATCCCAAAATCGCTGCGGAAGCAGTAAGAATAACCGGAGTAATTCTGGTTGCCGCTCCTTCTGAAATGGCGTCTTCCACAGGCATTCCCCGCGCACGTAATTCATCAATAAATTCAATCATCAGAATTCCGTTTCGAATAACAATGCCCGCAACTGCAAAAATACCCACGCCGGTCATAACAATCGAAAAGGTCATTCCTGTAAATGCATATCCAAGAAACACTCCGATAAGAGAGAAAATAACCGTTGAAAAAATGAGGAACGGTTTTACAAGCGAGTTAAATTGAGTAACCAAAATCAGGAACATCAGCGCAAGTGCTCCCAGAAATGCCACACCCAAAAAGTCAGTGGTTTCCTTTTGATCTTCCTGCTCGCCGGTCAGTTTTACATTGTACCCTTCAGGTAAATTAAGGGTAGGAATAAGCTGGTTTATCTGACTTACGATTTCATTGGCGGTATAGCCGGTCAATACGTTTGAACTCAACGAAACAACCCTTTGCTGGTTTTTTCTGTTGATTGAGCTGAACGCCTGATCATTCGAAACACTTGCTACGGCCGAAACCGGAACTTGTTTAAACATGCCTGTACTCATGTCCAGAAATGCAATTTCCATGTTTAACAGATCTTCTACGCGGTCTCTGTATTGAGCCGCCAGGCGAAGTGTAATATCCTGATCGTCATCCAGATCGCGGTATTTCGAAATGTCTTTGCCGAAAAGAGCCGTTCTTAACTCAAGCGCTATCTGAGCTTTGCTCATGCCCAGCGCCAGCGCCCTGTCAGAATCAATGTTTACGATAATCTCCGGCTTGTTTCGCTGCAAATCCGACTGCAAGTCTTCGATTCCAAGAATTTTGGCATTTTCGATGGCTTCACGAACCTGAACTTCGATGCGTTGCAATTCATCAAAATTATCGCCACTAATTTCAATGTTCACGGGTTTACCTGTTGGTGGTCCGTTTTGTTCCTTGTCAACCGTAATACGGGCTCCTGCAATTCCTTTCACGCTTTCCCGAATTTGTTCCAGACAGGCTGACGTGGAGAAATCCTTCCTGGAAGCAAAGTCAACAAAAGCAACGGTTACTTTACCTTTATGTGGTGTTGGAACCCGGTCGGGGTTTTGCGGATCGCCTGCCCCAACTCCTACGTTGGTAATGACTGACTCAACGTTTTGATTGTTTTTTCCAATAACCTGATAAACGCGGTCTTCGGCAATTTTTGTTACCGAGTCGGTTACTTCAGCATCGGTTCCGATTGGCATTTGCACGTATACATAAACAAAATTGGGTTCACCACTTGGGAAGAATTCAACTTTTGGGTTAGACGCTCCAAATATGAAAATGGAAAGAATGAAAACAACAATGGTTGAAGCGAAGGTGAAATAAGGCTTTTTCCCTTCCACCAGTTTGTGAATGGCGTTTCGGTAAGATTGAATGATGGCCGGCCACACGCGGTGTTGAAAACTGTTAATGGCGGGCAGTATCAAATAATAATAAACCGGAATCAATACCAGCAATAAGAAAAACAAGTTGCCAATGGAGGCAATACCAATAGCATGAAAAACCAAGGCAAGCACACCAAAAATAACGGCAGGTTTAATCATATCGCGCGCACCGGGCTTGAAATGGGTATCGTCCTTTTTCATGAAGGATGCAGCAAACACCGTATTCATCACAAAAGCCACAAAAAGGGAAGCGAAAAGTGTGAGAATCAGCGTGATGGGCAAATACTTCATAAAGTCGCCCACGATGCCCGGCCAAAAGAGCAAAGGGAAAAACGGAGCAATGGTGGTGAGCGTGCCGGCAAGAACGGGCACAAAAACCTCTGCAGCAGCTGCTTTGGCCGATGTTTTTATATCGAAATTGTACTTATGAAAAATCCGGTGGGTGTTTTCGATAACCACAATGGCATCGTCCACAATAATTCCCAATGCCAACAGGAACGAGAACAACACAATCACATTCATGGTAAATCCGAGCGATGGCATAAACAATAAGGCCACCAACACGGAAAGTGGAACCGAAAGCCCAACAAAAAAGGCACTTTGAAGTCCCATGAAGAACATCAGAATAAACACAACAAGCACGAAACCAATAATTACAGTATTCACCAAATCGTGCAATTGCACGCGGGTTTCTTTAGAGGTGTCGCCGGTTACGTTCACTTCAACTCCGTCAGGAAGTTTGGTCAGTTTATAGGTTTCTAGAATTTCTTTAATCTTATCTGATGCTTCAATGAGGTTCTCACCCGATCGCTTGATAACGTTCAAAGTAAGTACGGGTTTTCCGTCCAGGCGGGCGTAATCCTGTTTGTCCTTGTAGCCTGTTTTTACTTCTGCGATATCTTTTAACAATACCAGGTTGCCTCGTGCCGAGCGAATTGTAATGTTTGAAATTTCCGATACACTTTTAAACTCGCCTGTTACACGAAGGGTCCTTCTCAGATCATCAATTCTCAATTCTCCACCTGAAATATTTACGTTCTCACTGGCAACCGTGCGTTCAATATCGCTGAAAGAAACGCCAACAGCTTGCATTCGGTATAGGTCAACATTGATCTGAACTTCCTTGGTGAGGCCACCAATTAAATCGCATCGGGTTATTTCCGGAAGTTGTTCAATAGCATCCTGAAGGTCTTCGGTGTAGTTTTTTAATTGATCGAGCGGAAAATCCCCTGAAACATTGATGTTCATGATAGGGAATTCCGAAAAATTGACCTCCTGCACATCCGGATCAGATTTAAGATCGGTGGGCAAATCTTTCTTAGCCTTATCAACTGCATTGGAAACTTTCTGTTTCGCAATGTCAACATCAATTCCAGTGTTAAATTCAACTACTACAAGCGAAAAATCCTGAATCGAATTGGAGGTAATTTTCTTGATGCCTGAAACAGATTTCACTTGTTTCTCGAGCGGTTTGGTAATCAGGTTTTCAATATCCTCCGGGCTTGCGCCCGGATAAATGGTTGAAACAAAAACCGTGGGAATAACAATATCAGGAAACTGCTCTTTCGGAATTCTCTGAAAAATAATTGAACCGGCAAGAGTAATCAGAACAGTGAAAATGTAAATGGCCGTACTGTTATTGATTGCCCAATTGGTGGGTCCAAAATTCTTAATGTGTTTTGCGTCCATAGTCGGCCAATTATTTAAGAGTAATTGTTTGTCCGTCAACTACTTCCTGATAACCAGAGGTAATTAGCTGATCTCCGGCGCCTAAGCCTTCAGCAATAATAACTTTGTCTCCGTAGGAAACATCGGTCATCACCAGTCTTTTTTGCGCCTTCATGGACTCTTTTGAACCTGAAGCCAGAATCATGTAGTTTTTCCCATCAGCGTCTTTTTGAACAAGATTGGATGGAACAGCAATCACATTGTCACGGACCTCATCGTTGATGCTTAAAGTAGCAAACATGTTGGGTCTGATGTTGGATTCTGTTTTACCCAATTCAATTTCGATCAGGAAGGTTCTTGACATGGGATTAACCACTTTGCTTACATAGCTTATTTTGCTTTCAATGGTTTGTCCAATGTCGGTTAGCGTAACCTTTACCGGATCGCCTACTTTGATTTTCTTGATGTATGAATCGGCCACTTTAGCCGTTACCTTCATTCGGTTGAAGTTTACCACATTAAATGCTCCCATGATACCCGGTGCGGCATATTCGCCAACTTTAATATTTACCTGGTCTATCGCTCCTGATATAGGCGCCTTCATTCTGGTCATATCAATTTGAGCCTGCATCGATTCAATGCTTTTTTGCAGCGATTCGTACTGCGTTTTTGCTTGCAGATATTGAATTTCACTTCCAATTTTCTGATTCCACAATCGTTGCTGTTTTTCGAAAGTAATTTTCGCCAGGTCGAGATTGGTTTGTAATTGGGCAAGTCCTTCTTTCATGGCGCGGTTGTCTGTTTCACCCAACAACTGACCTTTAGAAACAACATCGCCTTCCTTTACATACACGGCCGTTACCACTCCCGGCATTCCCGGCTGAACCGAAACGTTCTCGTGCGATTCAACGGTGCCTTGAATGTCGACATAATGCTTGAACTGACTTGGTTCAACAGCCATGACAGTGACCAGTTTTGGGTTTTTCACCACCTTGGAGGTGTCTAGTTTTGCAATCTCTTTTTCAAGATCGGTGATTTGTTTTTTTAGGGTCTCGAGCTGGGTATTGTAATCTGCCAGCTGTTGTTTTTTTGATTCAAGCGATTCCTGAGAACCGCAACCTGCCAATAACAGGAATAGAGGGAAATAAATGAGCTTTTTCATTGGGTTGGGTAATCAGAATTTGTTGAGGTTTTTATCAATGGTAACACGGGCTTCAAGCAGTTGCTGAACAGCAGAAATGTAGTTGGATTGAGCGTTGAGGTAATCATTCAATGATTGAATCACCTCCAGGCTAGAGCCGATTCCTTCGTTGTATTTGATTTTGGTTTTGTCGTAAATTTTTTGGGCCAATGCCACGGCCTCATTGGTGTTCTGCAAGGTTCTCAAAGCAGAAGAGTAGGCAATCCACGATTGCGAAGATTGAATGCCCAGACCTGCAAGCGCTTGTTGCTTTTGGGTTTCAAGTTTGACAAGGTTTAAGTTGGCCTGTTTTACACGCGACGATTGGCTAAAGCCCTGAAACAAGGGCATCGAAAGGTTCACACCCCAAATGGTACCGCCAGGAAATCTAAACAAGGGGTCATTTAGTTTGCTAAAATCGTTGGTAATGCGACTTTCTTTCCAGGAGTAGAAAGTGCTTAATGTGGGCAGGTAATTGGCTTTTTGACGACGGATTTCAAGTTTTTGCAAGGTGATAGATTGATCAAGCAACACATTGTCAATATTGGCACTCAGGTCAAATTTTGGTTCGCCGGCTATGCCGTCGGATGCTGCGGTCACCAGGTCTTTAATCTCGCCTTTCAGGCTGATGGGTGAGTCAACAGGATATCCCATTTGAAACTTAAGCAGGTTTTTAGCAATTTCTGTTTGCTGCTTAAGGGTTTCGCTTGTGGTTAGAAGATTTTTACGAACCAGTTCAAGACGATCAACATCGGTTTCCTCAATGAATCCTTCCTTGTAAAAGGCGCGGGTTTGAACCAGCGATTCATCGAGAGTGCCAATATTTTCATTCAGAATCCTGGAGTTTTCGTTCAGAATAATCACCAAATTATAGGCACGCGTAACCGATTCACGGATGTCTATCTCTGATCTTCTTAATTGGGTTTCTGAAACCTCTTTGTAGGCACGTGCAGCTTGCAGACCAACAATGTATTCTCCGCTAAAGGCAAGCCACGATGCTGTGTAACCGTAACTTGCGTTGTACTGAACCCCGAATGGAATTCGTAGAAACGTTCCCGGCGCCGCCGCCGGATTAAATGCATTTGCTTCAATCACGCTTACCGGCACTTGCAGGAAATCCTGAAATGAAGCATCTGCACTCAGCTGTGGGATACCAATACCTCGAATTTCAGCAACTCGTTTTTTAGCAATTTCAACGTCTGTTGCAGCGTTTTTAACACTGTAACCGTTTTTTACAGCATAAGCTACAGCCTCTTCAAGGCTGAAAGAATTACCTGCATCGGGGTTTTGTGCCTGCAAGGCCGATGCAATCAGCCAAAGAAACAGGAACACTTTATTTTTCATAGGGTGGGATTTTTAGATTCTAGTTTTTTTTCCAATGCACGTCTGCCGGCTTCGTTGGATATACCGCGCACATGGTATTTTAAATTTTCAAAATAGATTTGTGATGGTTTGATACCCAGGCGGGCGAATAATTGATTGTCGGCCAGCAACTCCACTTTTGTCGCAAACAGGAGAGAAATTATGTTCACATCAATGTCGGTCCGGTATATTCCTTCTTCCTGACCTTTGCGGATGTTGTCTCCAATCGTTTTTATGATAAAGCTATTCCGGTGATTCGACATGAGTTCCCAGGCTTCAGGGTAATATTTCTGCATGTCGTATAGAATTGAAGGATGGAGATTTTTAATCTTCTCTTCGACCGATTCAGTGATCTCGAAGAGTTCATCCATGGCACTTAAATTTTTTTGGACAATAGATTTGATTTCGCACTGGTCCTGCTCGATTTCAAACTCCATGGTTTTTTTTACCAGTTCGTTTTTATCGCTAACATATTGATACAGGGTTTTCTTAGAGATACTCATCTCTCTGCACAAATCGTCCATGGTTACACTTTTCAGACCATACCTCATGAAAATATCACGAACTTGACCTAAAAGGGATATGAGTTTTTCTTCCACGGCGACAAATGTATGAAACAAAGGAAACGAAATAACGCAAAAACGTTTCCTGTGTTTCTGCAAGGCTGTGTTAAGTACATAAATATCAGATAGTCAGTATGATAAAATTAATCATTCTGGCTAAATCGCTGTCAGTACATTAAAAAATCTTATGATTTTTGGTCGGGCCTCAACCTAACATCGGTAGAAATCAATTTATTGACATCCTTAATTTCACGGTCCAGCTCAGATGCTGAAGAGTAAACACTTTTTAATAATTGAACAAGCCCGGGTTTCCCGAAACATCGGCAACAAAAACTTGCCCCACACTAAAACTAAAGTTGCCGGTTTGAAAGGCTCCGCTGTTGGTGCTTTGCTGGCAAAACACTATGCGGCCCGGAAGTAAAAAGCAAAAGACAAAACCAAAGTGGAAAAAGCGCATCCTCAAATATAAATTTTCCTTTCAAACGAATGTGTTTCTGAGTTTAGGAAATTGAAAAAGGCTGCTTCACTTAAGAAACAGCCTTTTTAACTAAATGCACTTAACTAAATGATCTGCGCAGTGCGAATGACTTAACTACCGCAAGCCTCGCAGTCTTCCGGATTATCCAGTGAACAGGAAATATCCGCCTGAACATCAGCTCCAACAACAGCCACAGCCGGACGAACTTCATTCACCACTGGTGTGAACTGCTTCTCACCTTGTGTTTGAACGGTAAACTTGATGGCTTCTGCTGCAGCTTTCGAACGAAGGTAATACATACCGGTTTTAAGCCCTTTCTTCCATGCATAAAAGTGCATAGATGTCAGTTTAGCCATGTTGGGCGTTTCCATAAAAATGTTGAGCGACTGCGACTGACAAATGTAAGCTCCGCGATCAGCGGCCATATCAATAATGGCCTTTTGCTTGATTTCCCAAACAGTTTTGTAGAGCTCCTTGATATTATCCGGAATCTCCGAAATATTCTGAATAGATCCGTTGGCTCCAATGATTTTGTTTTTCAAATCTTCGTTCCAGATTCCAAGATCAACCAGGTCGCGCAGCATGTGTTTGTTCACAATAATGAACTCACCCGAAAGTACGCGGCGACTATAAATATTGCTGGTGTATGGTTCGAAACACTCATTGTTACCAAGAATTTGCGAAGTAGATGCCGTTGGCATGGGCGCTAATAAAAGTGAATTTCGAACACCATATTTAGCAACTTCTTCCTTCAAAACATCCCATTCCCAGCGGTTTCCGGGTGTAACACCCCACATATCAAACTGGAATATCCCTTTTGAAACCGGACTGCCTTCGTAAGTCGTGTAAGGCCCATGAATTTTAGCCAAATCCTTAGAGGCGGTCATCGAAGCATAATAAATCGTTTCAAAAATATCGGCGTTCAGTTGACGCGCTTCATCGCTTTCAAAAGGATGTCTCAGTAAAATAAAGGTATCTGCCAGTCCCTGAACCCCAATTCCAATCGGACGGTGACGCAGGTTGGAGCGCTCTGCTTCCGGCACAGGATAGTAATTACCATCAATGATCTTATTTAAGTTGAGAGTAATTTGATAGGTTACCTCAAACAACTTTTCGTGATCAAAACTGCCATCCTGAATGAATCTTGGTAATGCAATAGAAGCCAGATTACACACGGCAACTTCATCAGGAGCAGTGTATTCAATAATTTCTGTGCAAAGGTTCGATGACTTAATTGTTCCTAAATTTTGCTGGTTACTCTTGCTGTTACAAGCATCCTTGTAAAGAATATAAGGCGTACCGGTTTCAATTTGAGCCTCCAGAATCGAAGACCAAAGTTCACGAGCCTTCATTACTTTACGTGCGCGGCCTTCGGCCTCGTATCGCTCGTACAATCTTTCAAACTCATCGCCCCAGCAATCAGCCAGTCCCGGAGCTTCGTTGGGACAAAACAACGACCACTCTCCTTCTTCCTCGATGCGTTTCATGAATAAATCAGGAACCCAAAGTGCATAGAAAAGATCTCGTGCACGAGCCTCTTCCTTGCCATGGTTCTTCTTAAGATTCAGAAAATCAATAACATCAGCATGCCAAGGCTCTAAATAAATTGCAAACGAACCTTTGCGTTTTCCACCTCCTTGGTCAACATAGCGTGCCGTATCGTTAAAAACGCGTAGCATGGGCACAATGCCATTGGATGTACCGTTGGTGCCGCGAATGTATGAGCCGGTGGCTCTTACATTGTGAATGCTAAGTCCAATACCACCGGCGCTTTGGCTAATTTTCGCGCATTGCTTCAGCGTATCGTAAATGCCGTCAATGCTGTCGTCGCGCATGGTTAACAAGAAACAGCTTGACATTTGAGGCTTGGGAGTTCCTGCATTAAACAGGGTAGGGGTAGCGTGCGTAAACCAACGCTCCGACATCAAATGATAGGTTTTAATAACCTGCTCAATGTCGTCTTTGTGTATACCAACAGACACACGCATAATCATGTGCTGAGGCCGCTCGGCTACCTTGCCGTTAATTCTTAACAGATATGATTTCTCCAGCGTTTTGAAGCCAAAATAATCATAACCAAAATCACGGTCATAAATAATGGTTGAATCAAGCAATTCAGCATTCTTCATAATGATGCTGTGCACATCATCGGCAATCAAAGGCGCCTGGTGACCTGTTTTCGGATCCACAAAACGGAAAAGCGAATCCATCGTTTCCGAAAACGATTTCTTAGTGATTTTATGCAGGTTGCTGATCGCAATTCTGGAGGCAAGTAATGCATAATCAGGATGTCTGGTAGTCAAACCGGCAGCAGTTTCAGCGGCAAGGTTGTCCAAGGCCTCTGTGGTTACACCGGGATGGATGCCCTGAATCACCTTTTGAGCCACAGAAACAGGGTCAAGATGCACAGGATCAAGCCCATAACATAGTTTTTGAATCCGGGCCGTCACTTTGTCAAATTTTACGGATTCGCGACGACCGTCACGCTTAATAACGTAATTGTTAGATGCTGATGTCATGTTCATAGATATATCAAAATTCTTCATCAAAACGGATACTTTTATCTTCCTGGCGGCTCATAACACCAGCTTTTTGGTAATCGCCTACTTTCTTTTCAAAAAAGTTGGTTTTACCGTTCAACGAAATCATTTCCATGAAATCGAATGGGTTGTTTGCATTGTAAACTTTAGAATAACCCAATGCCACGAGCAGACGGTCAGATACAAACTCAATGTACTGACACATCAATTCGGCATTCATGCCAATAAGTTGTACAGGAATGGCGGCTGTTACGAACTCTTTCTCAATTTCTACGGCGTTTTTGATGATCTCTTGCACCCGGCTTTCGCTGAGTTTGTTGATGAGTTGTTTGTATAGCAAACATGCGAAGTCACAATGCAAGCCCTCATCTCGTGAAATAAGTTCATTGGAAAAGCTGAGTCCGGGCATAAGTCCGCGCTTCTTCAACCAGAAAATGGAACAGAACGAACCGGAAAAGAAAATACCTTCCACTGCAGCAAAAGCTACCAGGCGTTCAGCAAAACTGCCATTCTCAATCCAACGCAAGGCCCACTCACCTTTAAGTGCAACTGCAGGAACGGTCTCCAAAGCATGAAAGAGTCGGTTTTTCTCCTCTGTGTCCTTGATGTAGCTATCTATCAACAGGGAGTAAGTTTCAGAATGGATGTTCTCCATCATAATCTGAAAACCATAAAAGCAACGAGCTTCCGGGTATTGAACTTCGTTCATGAAGTTCACTGCAAGATTTTCATTGACAATACCATCGCTGGCAGCAAAAAACGCTAGAACATGTTTGATAAAGTACTTTTCATCCGAAGTCAACTTGTTCTCCCAATCTACCAAATCAGGCTGCAGGTCAATTTCTTCGGCTGTCCAAAAACTGGCTTCTGCTTGTTTGTACATTTGCCAAATCTCTTTGTGACGAATGGGAAACAGAACGAAACGGTCCTTGTTTTCCTTCAAAATAGGCTCAACGGCCATCACTTCCGCTCCGATCTCTCCGCTAATGGTTTTTTCCTTTAAAATCTCATTCATTATTTTCTAGTTTTTTGATTATCAGTGTTTTAACTTTTTTTCTTCGGGCAGACAACTTTTATAGTCAACTGTTTCTGTTGACAATCAGCGGTTTACCAAAAGCGAGAGGTTGAAATTGTTGTTCCACAAAAATCAATTGGATCGGTGCCAATGCCAAACGATTTTTGTTAACATTTGACTACAGTTTTTAACATAAATCGGCAAAGCGCCTACTGTAGCCAATTACAGAAATATCCGCATGTTCAGACAATTTCCCTCTACACATAATTGCATTATTTTTAAACAAGGCAACACTCTGTTATATTGATATTTAATGTTCTTTTAACAAAGCCCGTCTACCCAAATAGGGGTAAACTAACTTGACAGGTATCAAATAACATTTTTATAGAAACTTCGCCAACACAAACAAGTGTATTAAACAAGAAGTATATTAAATTAAAAGTAAAACTAAACAGAAAAAATGGTTAATAAATACTCTAAAAGAATCATATTCGATCGCTCCTTACTTGCTTTTTTCAAAATCACGGTAGGCCTCTGCCGTTTCTTCCAGCAGCGAATACCAGTCCTGACCATAGGCCCGGGTTAATGCATCCTTCAGAAAACGATACACTGGCACTTTTAATTGTTCTCCCAAGGCACATGCCGGTGAACATACATCCCATCGATTGTAGTTAAGCGCCACATAGTCAGGTAGTTGGGCCACCCGAATCGGATACAGATGACAGGAGATCGGTTTACGAAAACTCGTCTTACCCTCTTGCCAGGCCTTTTCAATCCCGCAATAGGCGGTTCCCTTCGAATCAAAAATGGTAAATGCACATTCTTTGCCTTCCACCAGCGGTGTCACCGTATCACCATCCGAATCAATCACAAACACCCCTTGTTCAGCTATGGCTTTCAGGCCTTCCGGCCTGAGATAAGGCTTCACCAGTTCAAACTCGTCTTCCAGAATACCCACCTCTTCGTCCAAAAGTGGAGCTCCACTGTCGCCTGCTACACAGCAAGCGCCTTTGCAGGCCGATAAATTGCAAACAAATTCACGTTCCAGCAGATCTTCCGAAACCAGCTTGTCTTCTACGATAATCATCCCGCAAAAATAGCTCACATTGTAAACAAATGATCTCACTTTTTATAATGCCGGCTGTTTTTCTCATGAACAATTGGAACTGCCTATTTTGCCGGTGTATGGCAATTTGAAACAGCCCCGACATTTAGGTTTTGAATGCTTTGTTTTGCATCATTCTCACGGCAATTGATTAGGTTTGCAGCCCAAAACTCCCTTCTATGTCATCCGATCGTTACCTCGAATACGAAGATATGCTCTTTGAAGCCGACGACTTAATCAGAAATAACCGAATTTCTGAGGCCGTTGGATTACTCGAAGGTATAATTGCACAAGCTCCTGATTTTGGAAAGGCTTACAACCATTTAGGTTGGATATTCGAAACCAAACTAAAGGATTACCACAAGGCCGAAGAAATGTACAAGCAATGCCTCGCTTACAATCCTGAGTATCCTCCGGTGTACCTGAATCTGAGCATCGTGCTTTCCAGCCTCGAAAAGTACGAGGAGCTCGAAAAGCATCTGCACAAAGCTCTTGGCATCCCGGGCGTGGATAAATCAACCATTCACAACGAATTTGGTATCCTGCGAGAGCTGCAACTAAATTTTAATGAAGCCATCACCCACTTCAAAGATGCCATACGCTATTGCCTCAACGATACCAACCTGGAAACTTACTCCAAATCAATTGATCGTTGCCGCAGAAAACGCGAAATCCTTTAAACTCAATTCTCCAACACGACCCAATATTTGCCATGCAAGCAGAAGATCTCTTTAAAAAAGTAACCTCCCACGCCAAGGAATATGGCTTCGTTTTTCAATCCTCCGAAATTTACGATGGCCTGAGTGCCGTTTATGATTACGGACAAAACGGAGTCGAGCTCAAAAACAATTTGCGCGAATACTGGTGGAAATCCATGGTTCAAATGAATGAGAACATTGTTGGATTGGATGCTGCAATCTTCATGCATCCCAAGGTTTGGAAAGCCTCCGGTCACGTCGATGGTTTCTCCGATCCCATGATTGACAACAAAGACTCCAAAAAGCGCTACCGCGCCGATCAGTTGCTCGAAGATCAAATAGACCGGCTAATCAACAAAGGCAAGGATCAAAAGGCCGCCGAACTTACAACGGCAATGAACCAGGCTCTCAACGACAACAACCTCGAAGCCCTGCGCAACCTCCTTATTGAACAGGAAATAGCTTGTCCCGTGAGCGGAACCCGAAACTGGACCGAAGTAAGGCAATTCAACCTGATGTTCAGCACCGCCATGGGATCTGTTGCCGACGATGCCAGCGAGGTATATCTGCGGCCGGAAACGGCACAAGGGATTTTTGTGAATTTTCTGAATGTGCAAAAGACAGGTCGAATGAAAATCCCATTCGGAATTGCTCAAACAGGAAAAGCCTTCCGTAACGAAATCATTGCACGGCAGTTTATCATGCGCATGCGCGAATTCGAGCAAATGGAAATGCAGTTCTTTGTGAAGCCCGGTTCCGAACTTGAATGGTTCGAGACCTGGAAGGAAAAACGCCTGAAGTGGCACATGGCACTTGGCTTTGGAAAAGAAAACTATCGCTTTCACATCCACGAAAAACTAGCCCATTATGCGAATGCCGCCGTGGACATCGAATTTAAGTTCCCCTTTGGCTTTAAAGAAGTGGAAGGAATTCATTCAAGAACCGATTTCGACCTCAAACAACACCAGGAGTTTTCAGGAAAAAAACTTCAATATTTCGATCCCGAAACCAATACTTCCTACATACCTTATGTCATAGAAACTTCAATTGGACTGGATCGATTGTTCCTGCTTACAATCATAAGCGCCTACAAGGAAGAAACCATTGCCTCAGGCGATAAAACCGAAACCCGCACCGTGCTGAGCTTACCGCCTCAGCTGGCTCCGATTAAAGCTGCAATTCTACCATTAACAAAAAAGGACGGCCTTCCCGAAAAGGCTCGCGCCATTATCGATCAGCTTAAATCTTCATTCACCTGCCATTATGAAGAAAAAGACACTATTGGTAAACGTTATCGCCGTCACGATGCTATTGGTACTCCTTTTTGTATAACTGTAGATCATGAAAGTTTATCAGACCATACGGTCACAATCAGGCACCGTGATTCTATGCAGCAGGAAAGGGTTTCCATTGATTCTCTGGAAGATATAATCAGAAAGGCGGTAAGTATGTCCACCCTGCTTAATTGATACAGATGTAATTTTTTTCGGCATTTTGCATTTATTATATCCGTAGCATCTGCAACCATTAACGCTTTTTCAGGTACAACAACACTGAAAAAGAACAGATGGACCACTTTACGCTTTTTAGAAAACTGAACGTTGTGCTTCAGTCCGGGAAAATTCCGGTAATCTTTGTATCAGATTGCCTGAAGCCGGTCTGGATCAATCCTTTTGCATGTGAGTTACTTGGCCTTCCGGCCGATAAGGCCGCCGAAACATTGTTGCTTGAAGACCTGGCAAATGCATTTATGCCTTCTTTTCCGGAGCAGCTATTAAGCCAGTTTAAGAAACAAGAGGAGTTTTCATTCGAAGCAGTTCTTCAGCATACGGTCTTTTCTTTCAGCGGCATTCCTGTATTCGATGATCTGAACAACTTTGCAGGGTTTGGTCTCATCGGAAAAGACATCTCAGAAATCATGCAGCGTGATGAACAAATCATGGAAAGCAATCTCGAGCTGAATGAGTTCTTTATGCAGAATGTCACTCCCATGTGTTTTACAGATTTGGCAGGTAACTTCATACTGGCCAACCATGCCTATGGCGATTTGTTCGAACTCGATTGTGATGAGCTACGAGGCATGAACTTTATTGATGTGCATTGCAGTTCAATGACCACGGAAGAACAATCCGTAATCAGGCAGGAAGCCGCCCGGACTCTTCATGCAGCCAATCAAAAGCACGTACACGAAATCATGCTTGCAAAGTCATCCGGAGAGCCTGTTCGGCTCGAAGTCACTCGTAAATTGGTGAAGGTCAGAAGTAAAATTGTAGTGTCTGTTTATCTCAACGACATCAGCGAAAAATATGAAAGCCGTCAACAAATCACCGATCAAAACAATCGACTGCGCGAATTTGCTTTTCTGACATCCCACAAACTTAGGCAGCCACTCGCCAATATATTGGGACTCATCGATTTGGTTAAAACGGAGTCTGACTCAGGCCGCAACCTGACCATTACCATGGAAACGATGAAATTGCTTACCGGTCAACTCGACAAGGTGGTGGCAGAAATGGGACAGGTGCTTGCCGAACTTGATGTTGAAATTGAGAGAGGTTTCTTGCCTGAAGGAGCAGAGCAAAGTAAGGTTGAAACTGTTTGGCTGGTCGACGACGATCAGGTGATCGCTTATATTACCGAACGTCTTTTCCGCAATGCCGATCCGGGCGTCAAAGTAACTTCATTCCTGAGTTCGAAAATGGCCTTGGAGAAGTTGCGAATCATGCCTGAAATTCCTGATATTCTCTTGCTTGATATCAATATGCCGGGATTAAACGGCTGGGAGTTTCTTGACGAACTTCGAAGAATGCATAAATATGTGAATGTGTACATGTATACATCTTCCATTGATCCTGAGGATGTTAAGAGAGCGCACTCGTATCCGATGGTACGCGAATTTCTTTCAAAGCCCATCGACCTTCAGGCCATTCGAAAAATACTTGACGTACCCGTCATTCGCACCCAGGTTTCTTAAAAACCAATCTTCCCGCCCGCCTGCGGCGGGGAAGCATCCTTGCCAGCACGCCTTCAGCGGATAGCACCTCCATATAAACAAAGGTGCTACCTTTACCGGCTATGCTAAGATTGTTACTTTTTACCATGTTGCTGAATCTGGCGGCCTGTTCCACGAACACGTCCAGAGATTTGCCTGTTATCGGTTTTGTCGACGCCCTCGAGGACGCAACGCTGGCCGAAGCCCGAAAAGGATTTTTCAACGCCCTGAGAGACAGCGGTTTTGTCAAAGACAGTTCGATTACGATACTTTACCGAAATGCACAAAATGACATCACCGTGCTTTCTCAGAGCATTGATTACCTTGTTTCGCAAGGGGTGGATGTGATTGCCAGCAATGCAACCATTAGTACGATAGCTGCAATTCAGCGCAACCCGAACATTCCCGTTTGCATGATGGTGAGTCCTGAGCCTTCGCTTGCCGGTTTAACGGATGCAGCCGGTAAAGCCCCGGGCAACCTCTTTGGAAGCTACGAAACACTGGAGTACATTGATACCGCTTTAACACTCATACCTCGTTTGTTGCCAAATGCACGCAGGGTAGGTACGATGATTAATCAAAGTGAGCCTCAAAGCATCGAAGCTTTGAATCGTATAAAAGCGGGGGCGGCTCGAATGGGTTTAGAAATTGTTTCCTTACCGGTAAACAACTCTTCAGAATCACAATTGGTTATCGAAAGTCTTTTAAGTCAAGGTATTGATGTGTTTTTTGCCTTGCCCGATAATGTAATTTTTTCATCCTTCGAAACCATTGTGGCTGCATGCGACCGCTCCGATGTCGCGGTAATAAGCTCTGAGTCGGGCCTGGTGAGTCGGGGAGCATTGGCTGCATTTGGGGCCGATATGTACCTTTGGGGCTATGAGTCGGGTCAATCCTGTGCGTCTTTTCTAAAAACAGGGAAACAACCTCCGGCTCAAAAACTAAAGCAGCGTCGAAGTGTTTATAACCCTGTTCAGGCTAAAAAATTTAATATTGTACCCGATTCTACTTTCAAACCAATTTAATTAATGAGTTTCCTGCTTGCCGCCATCGTATTGGGTCTGGCGCTCTGCTGCATGGGTTGGGGCATTTTTCTGAGTCTTCGCATTTTCAATATTCCCGACATTACTACCGATGGCTCATTTACCCTGGGTGCTGCACTCGCCGCGGTTCATCTTTCCTCAGGCGGACATTGGAGCGGAGCCCTCGTATTGGCATTTACAGGTGGAGCATTGGCAGGCATGCTTACCGGATTTATTCATACCCGGCTAAAGGTGAATGCCTTGCTATCAGGTATTTTGGTGATGACAGCAGCCTGGTCCTTCAATTTAAGCTGGATGGGGCGGTCAAACATACCACTCCTGCGCACATCCAATTATTTCAACATGTTTGGCAATTCCGTTTCCGACACAGTTTTGGCCTTATTGGCTATCGTGCCATTATTGGGGGTTTTGTTTTTTGTGTTGTGGTACCTGCTGCGCAGCGATGTCGGTTTAGCCCTGCGGGCAACCGGTGATGCGCCACTCATGGCCGAATCAATGGGTGTACCCGTAAATAGCATGAAAATAGCCGGACTATCACTTGCCAATGCATTAACCGCAACAAGTGGAGCTTTGGTGGCCCAGTATCAGAATTTTGCCGACATAAACATGGGCATTGGGATCGTGATTTTTGGCTTGGGGGCAGTCATGATTGGTGAATCCCTGGTCTCTCTCTCTCGTAATTCAAGCCTGTGGCTTCGTTTGGTCGGCGTTGTGGCCGGTTGTCTTATTTTTAGAGGCGTTATTGCCTTGTCGCTGGCTACCGGGCTCGATCCCAACTGGCTCAAAGCGCTTACGGCTGCAGTGGTTCTGGTATTTGTTTCATTGCCTTCGTGGAAACTAAAGCTGGCATGATTGAACTGAAAAATATTACCCTGGTTTTTAACCCCGGCAAGCCGGGGGAAGTAACCGCTTTACGCGATTTGAGTCTCAAACTCAAAAAGGGTAGCTTCAACATGGTCATCGGCGCCAATGGTTCCGGCAAATCAAGCTTGTTAAATGCCATGGCGGGAAACATCCGGCCTTCGGCCGGATGCATTCAAATGATGGACAAAGACATCACCCAATGGCCCGTTTTCGAAAGAAGCCGCTTTATTGCACGTATTTTTCAAAACCCATCGGCCGGAACGGCACCAACATTAAGCCTAATTGAAAACTTCAGGCTTGCATCGCTGCGCAAGCGCAGCAAGGGCCCGTTTGCAGGCATTAACAAAGAATTTCGAAAAGTAGTGACTTCGCACCTGAGCATACTGGACATGGGGCTTGAAAACCGGCTCGATCAAGCCATGAGTAGCTTCTCCGGCGGACAACGACAGGCGCTTTCGCTACTTATGGCCACGTTCGATCATGTAGATTTGCTTTTACTCGACGAGCCCACGGCAGCGCTCGATCCCCGCTCAGCCGACCTCGTGCTTAACCTGGCGCATAAAATCATACGCGAAAAGCAACTCACGGCACTCATGGTTACGCACAATTTGAGGCATTGCTTTTCAGGCATCGACCGTTTGCTTCATATTCATCAGGGCCGCCTCCGGCGCGATGTCGACCCCGAAGAACTTTCGGGATACACCCTGGCCAACCTGCGCGATTGGTTTTAACCGAGTTCACCTGAATTCAATAAACAAAATCAGGCTTCTGTTGTCATGTGTTTATGCATGACACAATTTTTATAAATCAAATTTCTTACGACTTAGAAAAATTACTTCAAGATTGCTGGCATAGGTTAATAAACGGAGCCAATTCAGCAAAAAACGCATTTCATACAGCATCTGTTGCCACAATAAATAAGGGAATGCCTGAAATTAGAACTGTGGTTTTACGTAAAGCTGTTCCTGAAGAACAAACTTTAATTTTTCATACAGATTATCGTTCACCAAAGCTCTCTCAAATTAGAAACAACAAGGCAATATCCTGGCTGTTTTACGATGAAAAGGCAAGGATTCAGCTTAGGATTAAATCATTGGCAACCATTCATCACAAAGATGAGTTATCTTTAAAACGCTGGAATGAATCAAGATTAGAGAGTCGAAAATGCTACCTGGTTCAACCTGCTCCTTCTACACAGCTTACATATCCCTCTGATGGTCTTGCCGAACATATCAGCAATGCCCAATTTAATGAAGAAAGTTTAGCCCCGGGCTATGAAAACTTCGTAGTTGTAAGTAATCAGGTATTTGAAATTGATTGGTTGTTTCTAAACCACGGTGGACATCGAAGAGCTAAGTTTGTATATGAACCTGATAAAGTAAATAAGTCATGGTTGGTGCCTTAGCTTTAAAATGCCTTTTGTTGCGTGAAGTTCCTGAAAAGGCAAACAAGCAAAAATCACTTGCATAAGCCTGCTTATTTAAAAGAAAGGAATTTCTTTAAACACATTACTTTTTGCGCATTTGCCCGCAAGGCCTGTAAATTAATCCAACTAGAATGTGAGTGAATAACTATCAAAGCGATTGGTATGACCAAAAGAACTTCAATAAACGATGCAACAGAAATAGAACACCTGAATGATTTGGACCGAATTGTAAGGGACAAGCGTTACGAAAAGAGGGCCGGTGCTAAAAAGGAACGCAGGAACCGGCATTATGTTAAAGTTTTGATAAAACATCAGCTAAAGAACGGAGATCAGAATGTTGACCAAACTCCATCATTTTGATTTGTTAGCCCCCAAATTTCTTCAGTAGCGATTGTAAACCGTCCCTTAAAAAGCAAATGTCTTACACCTGGGTTGTTTTAAATAAGCCATTGGCTTAAGAATGCCACACACAGGAATCCTTCACAATAGTTTTCATCCCTGCTATAAGCAGGTGAATGTTTAGCCGGGAGCATATATTTTGTAAGCGGCTTCAATCAAAAAAAGCGGGTTTACAATTCCCGAAAACATATCATCGCTGCAACAGGCAGCATTTATTCGTAGCGTAAATCAATATAAGTGCGCTCTTCAATGCCTGCCGCTTCGCTTTTGAACACGGCAAAATAAGTCCCGGCCGGAAGTTTGTTTCCTTTTAAATCCTTGCCATCCCAGGTGTTTATGTAATTGTCGGCTTCAAAAACCAGCAGGCGCGCCATGTCCCAAACCATAAATTGGTTTTTTAGCAAATCGCCCGTCAATCCGCCAATGGCGTAAAAATCATTAAAGCCATCGCCGTTTGGCGTAAATGCATTTGGCAAGGCGAGATCTTTCACAGGAGGGATAACTTCTTCGGGTTGATTCACATAAACACTATCCGAAAATGTGCAGCCTGCCCGATCGCTCACCGAAACATAGTACCAGCCGGTATCCAGCTGGGCAATAAGAAAGGTGTCCTGCGCTCCGGTGCTCCAGTTAATGCTGTAAGGTGCATAACCTCCCTCAATCAAGAGTTCCGCCTGAGCGTCGGCAGCTCCGAACACCGAAATCGGAAAACCTGAAGAATACATCTCAAGCTCAATGCTTCCGGTAATCGAATCGGCCACCACAATTTCAAGAAAGGTTTCATCAGAAACGCAGCCCAAATTGCTAACCACCCGCAAACCGGCCAGTACACTTTCGCCCACACGAATGTTTTGGGTAGTTTCGCCCGTGCTCCACAAGTAATTCGAGAAAAACGAAGCCGTAAGTGTAACCGTATCGCCTGAGCAAACTATGGTATCGGGCCAAAACGAAATGGAAGGCGCAGCCGGATTGGGAATTATAGTGAAAACATTACTCACCGAAACAAAGCAGCTTTCGCCAATGCTTATCGAGTAACCCAGTTCCTGCGCTCCGGGATTCAGCAAATCAGGATTAATCGTTGTGGCCGTCTCACCATTAATGGTGTACACGCCCCCCGGAGGTTCTGCAAAATTAAGTTCAATTTCTCCGTCCGACTTGCAAAAATTGGGCACATCATTTAACTGAACATCGCCTTCGCCATACACATAAAACGTAGTGGTATCGCTGGTGGCACAACCGGCAACACTTACCGTATAAATAACACGACGCTCGCCCGAAGGCGAAAGCTGTGGGTTAAACTCGCCCTGCTGGTTTATTCCGGCGCCAAAAAACAATCCGCCTTCCGGCGGGAAGAAATCAAACAAGTACTCCAAGGTATCAGACGAACAATAAACCTGCTTCGGCGATGAAACAGAAACAACAGGTCGCTCCTGCACGTTTACTTCGGCCACCAGAGTACGCTGAATGCAATTCTGAGTATCCAAATAAACAATATTGTATTGGGTAGAATCCGGAGGCCTTAAGGCATAAACCGAATCCTCTTCGATAAAGGTGATGTAGGTTTGAGGCGTTATCGCAAACTGACTGGGCCACCAGGACGCATAAGGCAAAAAAGCCGTATCGCCGCTGCAAATATCGTCCTGTAGTATTACCACAGACGTAAAGGCCCTTGGGTTTAACAATACCTCATATATAATAAGGCGCACCAAAGTGCCTGTTTGATCAAACTCCCTAAGCGAAAGATTAATGGTGGTAGGCTCCTCCGATCCACTCACCAGAGTTAATATTGTGGTGGCCGATGTTGGGCTTGAAATAGAACTCAGCGGTGGCCACAAATATGTGTATCCCGGCTGCGCCGGGATGCCTATCGGCGTGGAAACACCGCTGCAAACTTCAAGTGATTCAAATTCAGGAACAACCTGTGCTTCAACCTGCACTTTGCAGGCCATCAGCAACAACAAAAGTATTGTAAGAGTTTTTGACATTTTATAGGTATTCAGCATCTCAATAAGCCTTACAAATTTATTCAAAAATCTAAGTGTTAACCTAATCTTACCATTTCTTAACCTCTTAAGTGGCCTTGATTCTCAAATTTAGGCCTTTGAAGTTGAGAAGTAAAATTTATTTAGCACATTATCAGCAGGATACACATTGTTAACAAATACTTTTACAAAGTGTGTAAGAAATCGTATGAATCTTTTGTTAAATTTACGTTTTGATACTCGTGCGTAAAAACAAATGAATACACGTTACTTATTGTCCTTTTTATTAGCAAGTGCCTTTTCTCTGAGCGCAAACGCGCAGACGGGAAAGGATGTGAATGAAGGCGAAACAGACAGAAAAAAGAAAGTCATTGAGCAGTCAGGTGCTGAAGTCAACCAATACCAGTCCAGGCTATTTTTTCCAATGATTGTTAGAAAAAATGTAAACGAATCAGTAAGCCAATTTGCTTCAGCCGCGAATCGTTTTTACGAAACCCACAATACACGTCAGAACTATCTTGCCTGGTTTAATGAAACCTATCCGGAAATTGGGAGGTTTCTGAGCATGGAAAAATCAGCTATTCCAGGTACAGAATCTGCCATAACCATTTACACTGTCAACAGCCGTTTCATCCGAGCCATTCTTCAAGATACCAACCTGTCAATAAGAGGGAAATTTCCAGCAATCATTGATTCACTTTTGTATCGCGATGCTTTTCTTGGTGGCGACCTTTCAACCGACATCACCACAAAAAAACTTACTAAAGAAGAAGAAGACGCACGCACCATGGTGCGTTTAACAGCTCAAACCAAACCCAAACTTGATCCTTCAGGCGCCAAATCCATCGAGGGCGACCGCAGTCGCGAAGGAAATGAATTAAAAGAGGTTTTTCTGGCGAAAGCTCGAAACCGCGATGCCATTTTTATTGATCGTGAGTCGAAATCGCCCGTATTCTTAGAAGCAAACCTCCTCGCCGATGGTACCGGCGCTATAGAAGACAGAATTTTCGAATTTGCATTCCGCTGGATGATTTTTGCCAATGCTTATCCTGAACTTTACAAAGAAATCTCTCCCAAAGTAAAGGACTACATATATAATAATAACTGGCAAGGCCTTTATTACTATTGCCGCGAAAATTTAAATCCATCGGCCTATCAGGCCGAAGTGGATTTTTTCTTTAATTCGAATAATCTGTAACAACAACCATTTAATATCTATTAAAATGAAGCAACTAAAGGGTGGCAACGGGCCGCCAAATTTACAGGACGACGATTTTGTCTTATCATCTTCTCCGCCGGGAGAATTAATTACTCAATTAACAAACCAACCATACATGAAAAACAAATACAAAACCAACAGAACCGGCATTGTTCCGGGGCTTTTGGCTTTTCTGTTCCTGCTCTTCACGGGCTGGGGCAATCTGGCCATGGCTCAGGGCGATGTCAACATCGGTACTGCCAGCGGTAATACCAATGGTACGGCAGCAGATCCTATCTGCGACTATTTCAATTCAATAAAGTACCAGGTAGTCTACACCGCAGCCGAAATTGCTGCTGCAGGAGGTGGGCTGGGTAATATCGAACGCCTGGCATGGACAGTTACTCAAGACAACGGTCCTGCTTTATTAAACTACGAAATAGTTATGGCGCATTATACCGGGACAACTTTGGCCGGTACTACCATGCTCACCAACGTTTCAGCCGGTATTAGCAACTGGACAGTTGTAAGGGCTGCTGCTAATTATGATGCATCCTTGGGAACCAATTACATTACGTTTGGCACTCCTTTTAACTGGAATGGTACAAGTAACCTGTTTATTCAGGTGTGTACACCCGGTTCAAATCCTTTTGCTTCGCCTTATGGAGGGGTAGCTACCTACACCAGCGCTGCCAACTCGGTGTTCTTTCGCCGGGTTGATGCGGCAAATGCTTGTCCGCAAACAACTCGTTCAGGTACGACAGGTGCCAAGCCTGTTATTCGTTTGTTTATGCAAACAGCCGGCTGTCTGGCTCCATCCAGCTTAAATGCTGTTGTTGCAGGTTCTAATGCAACGCTTTCATGGGGCGCTGTTACTGGTGCCGCTTCTTATGAAGTGTACTGGGGTACTTCCCCTCTTGCTGCCCCTACAGGTCTTACTCCTCCTACTATTTCCGGTATTGCCGGAACTTCTACCGGATTATCCGGTCTGGCGCAGCTTACCACGTTCGAGTTTTATGTTAGAACACGATGCGGTCCGAGTGTTGAATCAACCTGGGCGGGTCCATTTACTTTTGCTACGGGTTGTTTAGGAACTTCATGTAATTATGTATTCAATATGTCCGATAGTTTTGGAGATGGTTGGAACGGTTGCCAAATTACAGTTCGTCAAAATGGAACAGTAACAAATATCGTTACACTTCCAACTGGTTTTAATGGAACAGCCAATGTTGCTATTTGCGATGGAATACCTTTCACATTAACATGGAATGTGGGTTCGTTTGCATTTGAAACTTCCTTTGCTTTGTTTAGCCCGTTTGGCGCTCCACTTTACAGTTTTGCAACAGGCTCGAGTCCTGCAAATAATAGCGTGTTTTATTCAAACACGGGCAATTGTACACCTCCGGCTTGCTCAGCTCCAACAGCTCCAACTGCCTCCTGGGCATCTGCGGGTAACGCTACTATAAGCTGGACAGCAGCCGCTCCGGTACCAGCCTTAGGGTACGACCTGTTCATTAGCCCCAATGCGCTTCCTGCTCCAGGGCCACTTACTGTGCCAACTGTTGACAATAACGTCGGCACTACTTACAATCTTTCCATTGCTGCCGGTGTAACTCGTTACATTTGGATCAGAAGCGATTGTGGTGGGGCACAAAGTACCTGGGTAGGACCTATTGCATACACACAAGGTCCTGATAATAACCGTTGTTCTTCTGCTACACCAATTACATGCGGTTCATCTACCAACGGCACTAACGTAGGTGCTGATGCAGTAGGCGCAGGTCCATTCTGCGGTACTACGCCGGGTCCAAATGGTGTTTGGTACTCCTGGACGGGTAATGGTGACGATGTACTTTTCTCTACCTGTAATGCGGGTTCTGCAGGCTTAGATACAAAAATCAATGTGTATTCAGGTACATGCGGCGCCCTCACATGCGTTGCCGGTAACGACGATGGTGCATGCGGATTCTCAGGACTCCTTTCAACCGTTGGTTTTTCCTCAACCAATGCAACACAGTACTTTATATATGTTACTGGCTTCAATGCATTTGAGCAGGGTCCATTCACACTCGATATGACGTGTATCCCTCCTCTGCCTCCGCCTGCTAACAATGATTGTGCTACTCCAACAGTTATTGCCCAGCTTCCTGTATGTTCTCCAACTGCTGGTACAACCTTGGGAGCAACAGCGTCTGGTATTGCAACTCCTTCATGTACATTCTTTGCAGCCGACGATGATGTTTTCTATGAATTTACTGCTACATCAACCACTGTTAACGTTCAGGTACAAGGGCTAGGTGCTTTTGATGCTGTAGTGCAAGTGCTTAACGGTTGCGCCGGAGCTCAAATTGGTTGCTCCGATGCTACCTTCAATGGTGGTCAGGAAAACATAACACTTACTGGCTTAACCATAGGTAACCAGTATATAGTGCGTGTGTTCTCTTATGCTACCGGACCTGCCAATCAAGGTAACTTCACTATTTGCGTATTCAATGGTGTTGATCCATGTGCTTCTATTACTCCTATCACTTGCGGCTCGGTTCAGTCCTACAGCCAAAGCGGTGGCGGTATTTGGTCACTTACTGATTGCTGGTTTGGCGGAACCCCCGGTTCTGAGAAATTATTTTCTTTTACTCCAACCATTTCAGGTACTTACCAAATCAATGTAACATCGGCAACTGGCGGTTTTGTTGATTATTTCTTCAAACCTGTTGCCAGCGGATGTAACCCAACAGGATGGACCTGTATTGATGATATTGGAGGCGGTGGATTTTTTGAATTCGGTCCTCTAGTTGCAGGTACTCCTTATTACCTATTGCTTGATGGCGAAGGTACCGGAGCATACAACCATACCTTCCGTTTGCTTTGTCCTCCTGCTAACGACAATTGCAGTGGTGGTGTGCCTGTTCTTTCATGGGGTGGAGCTGCTGTTGGCGGAACTACACAGGCTGCTAATCCTTCTGTAATTCAAACATCACTTGAGCCTGCGGCTAATTATCCTGATGTATGGTATCGTTTCCAACCCGTTGGAACAAGCGCTCAGGTAACCCTAAATACTTCATCGCTGCTTGCAGCAGGTCTTGAAATTTACGCCAACTGCGCCGATGCTACTCCTATTTGTGTTGAGTATGCTCAAACTCAGGGCGAGGATCTTACCTTAACAGCTACCGGTTTAACAAATGCTGCAACGTATTATATCCGTGTTATCGACTTGCTATCAGGAACACTTGGACTTAACTTCTCAACCTATTTCTTCACGATAGAAGTTGATCCGCTTCCAGCCGCAGGTGCAAATTGCGTTACACCTCCACCATTTGCAAATGATGAAGCTGAAGCATGCGGCGCATCAACAAACAATGGTTGTGCACAAGCAGATAATGCCAATATGCCTGCCAGCGGAACGGTTACTGTAATTACACAGCTTGCTCAGTTCTATGATTCAGGGGGTGCTGTAGGTCCTTATACACCAAATGAGACAGGTGTAATTACATTTGCTCCAACAAACCCTGCAAATAAAATTCGTGTAACATTCACACAGTTCAACGTTGAAGCTTCATGGGATGGTCTGTTTATCTACAATGGCCCAACCATTGGTTCTCCTATCGTTCCTTCAGGAAATGCTGCAGGATCTGGTTGTCCAACGGCAAATGCCTGGTGGGGAACTACTAATCCGCCTGCATTCACTTCAACAGCTGCCGGTGGTGAATTAACATTCCGTTTCTGCTCTGATGCTTCAGTTCAAAACCCTGGTTGGGTTGCATTGATTGAAGAAACCAGCGGTGGTGTCCCTGTTGCAGCAAGTGCCTTTGGTGCTTACTCAATTGGCGACTTCGTAGAAGGTACTGTATTTGCTGAGTGCGGAACACGTGACCTTGACTGGTTCGAATTTAGCGTAGCACAGGTTTCTCCGGTTTCCTTCAATGTTACCGCCGAATTCCCTGTAACTGCATTCATTTTGAACAACAACTGTCCTTCAACTGCAATTGCTGTAAATTCAACAACAGTCGACTGTCAGCAGGCTCAGGCTACTACGGTGCTTCTTCCTGGTACATACCGCCTGGCAGTAGCTCCGAACAGCTTCAATGGTATTCCTTGTTCATCTACTCGTAACGAGTATTTCTTCCAGCTGGTACTGGCTTCTCCTCCTCCAAACGACGACTGTGCCGATGCTCAGATTATTTCCTGCGCTCAGCCCGGAACATGTCCAACTAACCAGGTGGTAGGTAACACGCTTGCAGCTCTTGAAGAAGCCATTCCTGATCCGGTTTGTAACGCTGGTGGTAACATTTCCGATGTTTGGTATGCCTTTACCGTAGGTTTCGGTGCTACTGAAATTGAAGTAAATCTTGATCTTCAGTCAGCTACTCAGTTAGGTGTTGAACTTTACTCTGCTTGCGGTGCATACATTGCCGGTACTTGTATCGACGATGCTACTGTTGTATCTCCTTTCAACTTCCCTGTTGTATCAGGTAACTCTTATCGCTTACGTGTTTACACGAATTACGATACTGACAATCCTGGTACATTCCGCTTGTGTGTTCAGAATAAGCCACAACCTCCTGTAAATGATGATATTTGCGGTGCTATTGTGTTGCCTATTTACAGTAGCAATCCAATTGAAACAACAGGAAACAACTTCTACGCGACCGACAGTCCTCAAGCTTCTATGAGCTGCGGAACTCATTCGCGTGACATGTGGTACAGAGCAACTGTTCCTGCTTCAGGAGTTATAACAGTTAACACAAACTATGGATCTGCTGATGACCTTCTTGCAGCTATCTACACTTCAAGTGATAATACTTGCACAGGTACATTAACTCAGGTTGGTTGTAACGATGACAATGGTCCTTTGAATGCAGCTTGGTTACAAGCTAATAACCTGACTCCGGGAGCTACCGTGTTTATCCGCGTAGCCGGTTTTGGTGCATTCCCTGCATCAACCAACAAAGGTACTTTCACGATTTCTCTAACCGAAGGTCTTCTTTGGACAGGTGCCTCTGATGCATTCTACAACACCATTTCTGACCCTGATCTTGGAATTCCTACCAATTGGTATAATTACGATGGTGGTCTCTATGGTCCCGGTAACTTGAACAATGCCAATATCTCTATTTGTATTCCAACTGCAATTCCAACGCAACCTCAGGTTTCAGGTACTATTGCTGTTCGTACAATCAGAGCCTCTGGTAATACCTTCAATTTTGGTGGAATCTCAACTCAGGCAGGTGCTCAATTGAATATTCATGGTAATATTAATTCGAACACTTTGACAACTCCGAGATTTACCGGTCCTGGTATATTCCGTTTCAATAGTGCTGCAGCTACAACCCACACTATTGCAAATAATGCACGTTTCTTCTCAACCGTTACAATTGCACCAACTTCAACTGTGAATGCAAATGGCAGACTGATTATGGAGAACAACTCATCGTTGTTTGCTGATAATCCTGCTTCTACTTACGGTAACGTTACAGGAAACATCATCTACAGAAGAACTGGTAATACAAGTGCTCTTGCTTACAACTACTGGTCTTCACCTGTTGTTGGCGCAACCATTTCAAGTATTTCTGCTCCTGGTTTTGTTCCAAATACCTACCAGTATGAAACATCAAATGCTACAGGTAATGACTACGATGGTACTCAAGCCGGTTGGTTAGATGTTGGTGGGGCAACTACAATGACTCCAGGTCGTGGTTATATCGCAACTGGAGCTGGTACAGCTTCATTTACAGGTAACCCAAGCCAGAACACCGTAACATACACAGCTTCTGCTGGTGGCGGAGGTAACACATGGAACCTTATCGGTAATCCATACCCGGCGCAAGTAAATGCATTCACGTTTTTAAGCCAGAATACAGGCCGTATCGTTGGTGGAGCTATCTATATCTGGGATGATGACAACTCAGGGGGTCTTGATTATGATGCTGTTGGTGATTACATTGTTTCCAACGGAACCATAACAATTACAGGTCCTAACTCAGGTGCACCATTCTCTGGTTCAATCGGTTCTTGTCAGGGCTTCTTCATCAACTGGAACTCTGCAGGTCCTTCAGCAATAAACTGGAATACTTCAGCTCGCTTGCTTACAGGAACAAATGCTGAATTCTTTGATGTTCAGGATTACGCCCGTGTGAAACTCAGAATTTCCAATGCGCAAGAAATGACTTCTGAAACAGCCTTGATATTCCCTGCTGATGCAACCGACGGTGCTGATATTGCTTACGATGCTATACGTTTACCTGGTAATCCTGCCTTGGGTATTTACACATTCATCAATTCTGATCAATATGTAATTCAAGCATTGCCAACATTAAGCACTGAAAGAATCATTCCTTTAGGAGTAGTTAATACAGTTGCCGGTGAAGCAAGCATTGAAATCAATCAGTTTGAGTATTTCGAGCCGGGTGTATTCGTATACCTTGAAGATATGGAAGAAGGTATTTTCCATAATCTGAGCAATAGCGCTTACACTTACACTAACACGTCTATCAATCCTCAGGATCCGATTCGTTTCAGACTTCACTTGCGTGCTCCATTGGCTGTAACTGCAACTGCAGCTTGCGCTGGTCAGGCTAGCGGTAAAATGCTGATGAGCAATCCAAACTCTACTCCTGTGGTAGTTGAGGTGAAGGACAATGCGAACAATGTTGTAACTACAACTACTCCGTTTACAGGTGAGAAACTAATTGAGAACCTGGCAGCAGGTGCTTATATTATCAACTTCTCATACTCAAATGGTGATGCTGCTACTCTTGCAAAAGAAATTGGAACAGGTTCTATTTTCTCAGCTCCAAACTTCATTGCAAGCGCAACAACTGTAGCTATCGAAGATGCAATCATCGAATTCCAGGCTACCGCTCCGGGAGCTTCTGAGTTCGAATGGAACTTCGGCGATGGTACCATGGTTAGCAACGACCTGAATCCGGTTCATGCTTACATGCAGCCTGGTGTTTACACTGTAACATTTACTGCCCGTAACGGTGGTTGCGAATCAGTTCAAACGATGACTGTAACTGTTAACGCTGCCTCTACAGGTATCGCAAACGTGAACACAAATGGTTTCACATTGTATCCAAATCCTGCACGTAATCTTGTAAACATTCTTCTGAATGTTGACAGAAGCGAGTCTCAGGTGAAAGTGAGCATCCTTGATGCTGCTGGTCGTCTGGTGCGTTCAGAAAATGTGAACGATGTAAGATCCGGTTCAATCATCGAATTGAATATCAGTGACCTTGCAAGTGGTGTTTACCAAATTGCTCTTGAAGGTGATAATTTCAGAGAAGTTAGTCGATTGACTGTTTCTAAATAATTATCTCTCTTAGAATAAAAAAAGCCCCCGGCAGTGTCGGGGGCTTTTTTTATTTATTCAACTGCCGTTTCATAAACGCGATTTATCATTTACATTTGCCTTAATTAAGCCGCACTTTCTCATGAAAACATTTTACTCATTGTTGCTCACTCTGTTGTCTTTAGCAATTCAGGCTCAGACTGTTTATTTTGTTAATTCACAAACCGGAAACGATTCAAACGATGGATTGTCTGCAACTCTTTCCGGCGATTCCGGGCCAAAGGCAAGCATCAGTTCAGCCATAAGCGCTGCCTCTTCCGGCGATTTACTTAGTATTGAATCCGGCTCCTATGCCGAAGATGTTATCATTGATCGCAACCTGGCTTTAGTTAAAACGGGCTCAGGATCTGTATTGGCAAACTCGTTTACCTTCAGTTTTGGTGGACAATTGCTCGAGGCTCTTCCGTCTGCAGATGCCATTAACGCGCCTCTGGTTACCATTAACACCGGTTCAATGATTGAACACGGTATTACCTTAGTTCAAGCCAATGGCACTCTTGTAGTGAATGACGGTAACTACAATGAATCTGTTTTCTTAAATAAGTCGTTTGATTTTTTGGCCAATGTAAGTGTTGGAGTTAACGATCTTATTCTTGCCGGTCAAGGCATTAAAGTTGTTTTATCAGGCAGGCTTATAGTCAGTAATTCGCTTCAATTCAACCGTCCCGAGGGTGGTCGTATCGAGCTCAGCAGCGGTGATCTGGTGGTTCAGGAAGGTGCGAGTGTTTTTCCCGGCAATGCCGCCAGCTATGCCATCACATCAGGAGCTGGTGTGATAAGGGCCTCCGCAACAGTTCAAGGTACTGTATTCCCGGTAGGAACAGAGAGTCTCTATGCACCTGTTACTATTTCAGGAATTAATTCAGGTGCTGAACAAATTGGAGTTTCGGTGCGCTCTGCCGGTAATACACAATCATTTAACCCTTGGTTGCCTGATCAGGTAAATAGCCATGTAAAATTACAGTGGTTTATTGAGTCTTCGCTAACACAAACAGCTTCCATACGTTTTGATTATAATGGTTCAGCAGAACCATTAGATTGGAATGAAGTACAAAATCGTCTCGTGGCAGCCTCTGTAAATAATGGCGATTTTAATCCCCTTACAAACAGCCTGATTGGCGAATCCTATGCAAGTGCTGATGGAGTTCCGGATGGTCTATTTGCAATTTATTCTGATTTCCCTAACGCTATCAATAATTTAGCTGAAAATGAGTCTGTAAAGGCCTTCCCACAACCATTTCAATCTAATTTAAATATTCAGGTTCCATCAACTGCACCTGAAGCCTTTACTGTTCAATTAAATGATATGGCAGGAAGAATGGTTTTCAGCGAGCAATTGACAAGTAACAATGGACTTTTAGTAATGAATCGTCTTGATCAATTAAGCACAGGCATTTACTTATTAAAGGCTTTTTCTGATAATAAAAGCTTTACAGCAAGAATTGTGAAGAGCAACTAAACAGCCTTGTCGTGATATTATAAAGAGCCCCGTTTTCGAACGGGGCTCTTTTTTTTAGCCATTTGCATTGTCCGGCTCATTCAATGCCGCTACATTTTGACAAGCATTCAAGCATCCGGTGCCAGAGCTTGGTTGTTCAACTACCTAAGTTTGTTATGCTGTAGTAAAAAAAAAGGCTTGCAGAATCATCTGCAAGCCTTTTTGAATAACTTGTTGAGGATTAGCCTTCCAAAGCCTCAGCTCCACCAACAATTTCAAGGATTTCGTTGGTAATGGCAGCTTGGCGAGCTTTGTTATAACTCAATTTCAGGTCACGAATCAGTTCCTTGGCATTGTCGGTGGCCTTGTTCATGGCAGTCATGCGAGCACCGTGTTCAGCCGCATTGGAATCCAATACTGCTTTGTAAATCTGAATTTTCAACGATTTAGGAATGAGTTCTGTTACGATTTCCTCTTTGCTAGGCGCAAAGATATAATCACTGTTTTTTGAACTCCCATCTTTATCATCTGCCGGAGGCAAAACAGGAAGAAACTGCTCGATGGTAGGCACCTGAACAGCTGCATTTTTAAATGCATTGTAAACAATTTCTACACGGTCAAATTCCTTGTTTTCAAAAGCAATCATTACCTTTTGTGCAACAGCAGCCACGTTATTGAAGCTGAGCTGATCATACAATTCGCTGTTATTCGAAAACAGAGGCCATTTAGAGCGGTTTACATAATCAGCAGCCTTCTTTCCTATGCAAAGAAATTGAACGTTGCCTGCACTCATTTGCGAGCTGTATTTGCTTTTAATGAGCTGAGCGCTTGTCTTAATAATATTTGTATTGAAAGCACCTGCAAGGCCTCTGTTTGAGCTCACCATGATAATCAGCACCTTAACAGGTTCCCGCTGCTCCGAAAAGCTTCCACCTTCTGAAAGATCAATGGTTGAACTCAGATTAGAAAGAATTTCTTTGAGTTTGTTGGCGTATGGACGCATTTGCACAATAGCATCCTGCGCACGACGTAACTTAGCAGCCGATACCATTTTCATAGCACTGGTAATCTGCATGGTAGAAGTTACCGAGGTAATACGATTTCGAACTTCTTTTAGGTTGGCCATGATGCCTGCAAATTAATTACGATGGGTTAAGAAGAATAACGTGCTGCAAGGTCGCGTGCTACTTTTTCAAGTACCGCGGTAATCTCGTCAGAAAACTTGCCTGCTTTGAGGGCCTGCATGGTGTCTTTATGCTGAGCATTGAGCAATTGAAGATAATCCCTTTCAAATTCACCTACTTTGGTAACAGGCACCGGACGCAGCAAACCTTTGGTTCCTGCATAAATAATGGCCACCTGATCTTCCACCTTAAATGGAGTATACTGAGGCTGTTTCAGGATTTCAACGTTACGCGATCCTTTATCAAGAATTGATTTAGTAGCAGCATCAAGGTCAGATCCGAATTTAGCAAACGCTTCAAGTTCACGATACTGTGCCTGGTCAAGTTTTAATGTTCCGGCCACTTTTTTCATCGACTTGATTTGAGCGTTACCGCCCACACGGCTTACAGAAATACCCACGTTGATGGCCGGTCTTACACCTGCATTAAACAGGTTCGACTCAAGGAAAATTTGCCCGTCGGTAATCGAAATAACGTTGGTTGGAATATAGGCAGAAACGTCGCCTGCCTGGGTTTCAATAATTGGCAGAGCCGTTAATGAACCACCACCTTTTACCTTACCCTTCAAAGAAGGAGGGAGGTCATTCATTTTTGATGCAATATCATCAGATGCATTAATTTTTGCAGCACGCTCCAATAAACGACTGTGCAGATAGAACACATCACCAGGGTAAGCTTCGCGTCCGGGTGGACGGCGCAGAAGTAGAGATACCTCACGGTAAGCAACCGCCTGCTTGGAAAGATCATCGTAAATAATCAATGCAGGACGACCTGTGTCGCGGAAGTACTCGCCAATGGCAACTCCTGCAAATGGAGCGTAAAACTGCATAGGTGCAGGATCAGAAGCGGTAGCGGCAACAATCACCGTGTAAGGCATTGCTCCGTTTTCTTCAAGGGTTTTTACAATGTTGGCAACGGTAGAACCTTTTTGACCAATGGCAACATAAATGCAGTAAACAGGCTGACCCGCTTCGTAAAATTCTTTTTGATTGATAATGGTATCGATACAAACGGCCGTTTTACCTGTTTGACGGTCACCAATCACAAGCTCACGCTGACCTCTTCCAATTGGAATCATGGCATCAATGGCCTTTATACCAGTCTGCAAGGGCTCGTTTACCGGTTGTCTGTAAATTACACCCGGAGCTTTTCTTTCAAGTGGCATTTCGAGAAGTTCTCCTACAATCGGACCTTTCCCGTCAATAGGTTCGCCAACCGTATTCACAACCCTGCCAAGCAAGCCTTCGCCTGCATTGATCGAGGCGATTTTTCCGGTCCGCTTAACAATATCACCTTCACGTATATCGTTGGAAGAGCCCAAAAGTACGGCCCCAACATTGTCTTCTTCCAGGTTAAGAACAATTCCGCGAAGTCCTCCGGAGAACTCAATAAGCTCACCCGCCTGCACGTTATTCAATCCATAAATGCGGGCAATACCGTCACCCACCTGGAGCACGGTTCCTACTTCTTCAAGTTGAACATCGGTAGTAAAACCGGTTAGTTGTTGCTTCAGAATTGCAGATACTTCTGCAGGTTTGATTTCAGCCATTTTTTATTTGTGTAATGCAATCAGATGATTACAAGGATTTAACGTAATAATTTTTTTCAAATTCCCTTCTCAGTTTTTCTATTTCGCTTGAGATGCTTGCATCAAATTGCTTATCACCAAAGCGAAGAATAAAACCACCAATTAAATTGGGATCTACTTTTTCTTCAAGTTCAACCGATTGGTTGATGCTATTTTTAAGAATCAGTTCATTTATTTTTTTTCTGAAGGAATCGTCAATCGGCACTGCTGTGACCAATGTAGCTTCTTCAATATTGTTGTTTTCAAGAAACAAAATCACAAAATGACGCGCAATTTGCGGTATGTGCATTTCGCGACGCTTCTTTAACAACAGATCTAAAAATGTGCGAACGGTAATACCTAATTTACTATCAAAAATCTGATGAAGGATTTCTCCTTTTTTGTCGGATCTAATGATAGGACTTTCAAGTAATTTTTCCAGTTCGCGATTTTCCGAAATAGTTTTATTCAGCAAGTGCATATCGCTGCTCACAGTTTCAAGTTCGTTTCTTTCGATGGCGAGCTTGAAAATAGATTTGGCGTAGCGAAGTCCAGATTTGGTATGATGCATCTTGAATCAGGATTTAGTTCATTTTGGCATCAGCGACCAATTGCTCGGCCAGTTCCTTTTGTCTGGAATCACTTGAAAGATCACGTCTAACAAGCTTTTCTGCTACATCAAGAGAAAGGGTAGCTACCTGATTTTTAATCTCGGTAATTGCTTTCAATCGCTCATTATTAATCGTTTCTCTTGCGGCAACAATCAATCGCTCGGCCTCCTGAGATGCTTTTTCACGAGCTTCATGAATGATTTGCTCTTTGGTTTCACGCGCAGTGTTCAAAATTTGGTCGCGCTCTTCTTTGGCCTTTTTAATCAGCTCTTCATTCTGAGCCTTCAGCTGAGTCATTTCCAATTTGGTTTTTTCTGCCAAATCAAGAGCATCGCTGATTTTGCCTTCACGTTCATCAACAGCTTTCAGAATAGGTTTCCATGCAAACTTGCGCAACATGAAAATCAGCGCCACAAAAATGACGAGTTGCCAGAAAAAAAGGCCAACTGAAAATTCGCTAATTAGTTTTTCCATTTATCTTAAAAACTTAATGTTTTGGTTGCGTTTAAAACAACAGCACGCAGCCAACCGCGGCGCACTGTTGAATGTTGTTTGGTTTGAATTAATCGCCTACTGCGAAAAGTGCAGCAAATCCGATACCTTCAATAAGTGCAGCAGCGATAAGCATTGCTGTTTGGATTTTACCGGTTGCATCAGGCTGACGGGCAATTGCCTCCATAGCTGAACCACCAATTCTTCCGATACCGATACCGGCACCGATAACGATTAATCCTGCACCTACAATTTTTGGAATTTCCATGATTGAATTTATTTATTAGTGAATGAACTCGTGTTTAGTGATGCTCTTCGTGATGGTGCTCTTCGGAAGCAGAACCAAAATAAAGGGCAGATAGCATAGTGAAAATATAAGCCTGAAGCGCTGCTACCAGCAATTCAAGAATCGACAATACAAAAGCGAGGAAAAAGGACAGGGAACTGCCAACCCAATTTTTGAAAATAAACATCAAACCAATGATGCTCATCATTACAATGTGACCGGCAGTGATGTTCGCGTAAAGACGAATCATCAGCGAAAAAGGCTTAATGATGGTTCCAAGCAATTCAATAGGAGCAAGGACCAGTTTCATTGGAGCAGGCACGCCGGGCATCCAGAAAATGTGCATCCAGTAATCCTTTTTTGCAGTGAATGTTGTAATCAAATAAGTAAGTATAGCTAGTGTAAATGTTACTGCAATGTTATTTGTAACATTAACACCAAGCGGTGTTAAACCGAAAAGATTCACAATCCAAACAAAGAAAAACACAGTAAGCAGGTAACTCATGTATTTTTTGTAGTGCTTCTCGCCAATGTTTGGAATGGCAATGTCATTCTTAATATACAATACAATTGGCTCAAGGAAGCGACCAATACCTTTGGGAAGTCCATTGTTGCTTTTGTACGATTTGGCCATGCCGCTGAACATCCACAACATAAGCAGCGAAACAACCAAAATCATAAATACGTTTTTGGTGATGGAAAAGTCAAGCGGTTTTGCATTCAATGCATGGTGATTGCTGTCGAACGACAGACTGCCGGCTGCATCAGTTTTATAAATCTTGTTGTGAGAAACTATGTAGTAATTGCCTTTCGATTCTGCAACACTTTCACCTCCGTGAAAGTGAGATGATAAAAACACATGCAAACCATTGTCCCACAAAATAACCGGTAAAGGAAACCCAATGTGCTTGCCATCCAGCTCAAATAGATTGAAATCGTAAGAGTCCTGAATGTGATGTCCAATATATGCCTTGATTTCGGTTTTGATGTCCTGTTTGCCTTCTTCATGAGGTGTTGCAGATTCACTGGCAACGATTCCTGATGAAAGCATGAACAAGGCGAAGAGCGTAGCTAGAAATGGTTTTAACATATACCTTAAAATCGCGGCAAAGGTAGAGATTTATTTTACACTCGTATAGGAAAATAAGATTTTAAAAAATCAGTGATTTAAATCTTTGTTTTATCGCGTAACGACCAATTAGTCAATGTTTTACAAAAACAAATAATTCTGTCACCAAACAAATGGAATAAGGCACAAAGAAGGAAAGTAACTCCTTCTGACTGATACCGCCATCCTGGTAATATACCGGATAGAATACCGATAAGAAGATGAGAAACTTGATAGCGCTTGAGGCCATGAAGGCAAAGCCGGTAAATCCGGGTTGTTTTCGGTTCACGATTAACAAGCTGATGTAGGCAAGCACAGCAAACACTCCGTTGAAAAAATAAGCTTCCAGCAACAGGTGATCATGTGGAGGAAATGAAAAGACCAGAACCTGCACACAGAACGAAACAATTGTTACTATTGACAAAATCAGAATAAACCGGGCCGACTTACGAAGCTCATTTTTCATCCTGATTTAACTTATTTACTTGTTTGATAACCAAATACAAAGACACCACAACGGCAAGTATCGTCATAATCATGGTAAACCATTTCTTGTCTGAAGGGTATTGTTCATCAAGCCAACGTCCAAAATAAGCCCCCAAAAAAATGGTCACACCCATTTGGGCAGCAATGCCCATCAGTTCTAGATATTGGTTTCGTTTACCGGCCATGCAGCAATATTACAAATAAGAATGCTTTGAATAGGATAAGGCAGTACGCGCAAACCTGATCAAACAAAAAACCCGCTGCCTGAGCAGCGGGTTAAACGCGGAGAATAAAGAACGGGTAATAATCTTGTTAAAATTTATTTTCTATAGTCTAATACCAATCTGATTTGTTGATTAGTCATCTTACTGAAATCGTATTCTCTTATTTTTTCCTTTATATATATATTCATTTCTTCGGATGAAACGGAACTCTCAAGAATTAGCGGTGAGCCGTTTTCGTCTATTTGAATCAGCAATACTGCATTTCCGGATTTTATGGGACTAAAACCAAAGTGTTTCTCAATGCCCGGGCGAAACAGTTTCTTGAACATGTTTTCTTTGCCTGTATTTACATCTGTGGAGCTTGATTTTTCAAATCCGGCAGCCGAAGCGCCGAATGAAATCAAAAGTGCAAGGGGAAGAACCAATAAAGCTTTCATAATAATAAAGTTTAACTTGTTTTAGTCCTTAGTGAGCTTGCATGCGATTTAGTTACACAGTCAGCTCCTCGTATTTATAAACAACACAATATCAGTAGTATAAAAACCAAAACAGGTTTTACAATTTCATGTTTAACAGATTTGCGGTTGCGGGTCGTGCGCTGGGCGAATTTAGAACTTCAAATCCCTGCGTAGCGCTTAACCAATGTTGTGCTCTGCCAAATTTTATTCATTTATTCTATTTTCTAAATCCATTCTTTCGTGTAGTATTCTAATAACTTCAATTACATCATCGCTTTTTTTCTTCCTGTAGAAGATCAAATGAGATTTTACTTTTGAGTAGCGATAATTCTTTCTAATGTGGTCAAAGTCTTATCCTGTTTTTGGATTAATTGATAAGAACTCAATCTCATCAAAAATAAGATTCAAATATCTATCTGCTTGTACTTTAGGCCAAGTTTCTAATGTGTAAAGCCAAATTTCTAACAGATCTTCTTCAGCCTTTCTGCTGAGTCTATATTTCATTCTTCTCGTATTTCAGACGAAGACTTTTCATAAATTCATTTTTATCAAAGTCTTCATTAAAACCTGACTTTTCGCCGATTTTTAACTCTTTAGAGGCAGAAGAATAGCGTCCTGAATGCACTTGGCTATTTATAAACTTGTCAAAGTAATCACCGAGTAGGATTGAAGTGTTCTTTGCCATAACAATAATTTTTAAGAAATAATACCAATTCATGGTATTGGCGGCAAATGTTTTTTCGACAACACTGTGGGTTATGTAAAACTATACCGTACCTGTCCTTAGGTGTTTCTGGACCAGTATACACGATCCTTACCTGACGCATAATCAGAAGCAATGAACTACCAACATGCATGCAGTAGATTCATAAACTAGTGTAAATTAGCGCCCTTTAAAAGTGATCATTGAATCGAAGCCGGATGAAAGCATTAATTGAAGCATTCCCACAACAGCTCAGAGAAGCCCTGCAAATTTTCAAGGAGTCAAATACAGTCATTCAGGTTGAAGGAATTCAATCGGTTTTAATTACCGGATTGGGTGGTTCGGGAATCGGTGGTAGCATTGTTTCCGAACTGGTTGCCTCTTCATGTACAGTGCCGTTGCTGGTTTCTAAAGATTATTTTATTCCCGCTTGGGCGGGAGATAAAACTCTGGTTATTGTTTCATCTTACTCAGGAAATACCGAAGAAACATTGCATGCCATGAAGGCAGCTGCAGATCGCAATTGCCGTATCGTTTGCATCTCTTCGGGTGGCGAAGTGCTCGAATTAGCAAAAGCTGCAAATTATCCCTTTATTCAAATTCCGGGTGGGTTTGCCCCAAGAGCTTGTTTAGGCTATTCGCTGGTGCAGCTTTGTGGTATTCTCGAATCGGCCGGCCAGGCCAAAGGTTTATTGAACCAAATTGAACAGGCTGCGCACCTGATCGAAAACTCAGCCCTCGAAATAAAAAACGAAGCACAGGCAATCGCCAGAGCAATCAGCTACAGCGTTCCTGTGATTTATACCAGTCCGGGATACGAAGGCATTGCCATACGCTTGCGGCAGCAATTAAACGAGAATTCTAAAATGCTTTGCTGGCACCATGTAATTCCCGAAATGAATCACAACGAACTGGTTGCCTGGGTTGAAAAAATGCCCAAAATCAGCGCCCTTTTCCTGCGCAACTCCGATGAATATTATCGTACTTCAAAACGCATGGATATCGTAAGAAGTATTGTTTACGGATTTGCCGGCCGAACACTCGATTTGCAGTCGAAAGGCCAAAATCACACCGAAAGGGTAATCTGGTGGATACACCTGGGCGATTGGATTTCCTGGTTTGCTTCGCAAGAACGCAATGTTGATGCCGATGACATTGATGTAATTTTACGTCTGAAAGACGAACTATCGCAGCTGCAATGATTTATCCGAATCCGAACAGGGGAGTAAAGATTATTCAGAAAAACCTGATTACCTACGCCGATGCCTGGTCGTTTCAGGAAAAACTATTTGAAGAGATTGTTCAAATTAAATTAGAAAATCGGAACAAGGAAAAGCCTTTAGCGACGCCTAATTATTTGATCTTTTGCGAGCATACGCCCGTTTACACATTAGGCAAGAGTGGTTCGCTTGATAATCTGCTGCTAAGCAGCGATGAGCTTGAAATGCATGGCATTGAGTTTTATAAAACCAACAGAGGTGGCGATATCACTTTACATGCTCCCGGGCAACTAATCATGTACCCTCTTCTTGATCTGGAGAATTTCTTCACCGACATTCATCTTTATTTGCGTAATCTGGAAGAAGCGGTGATTCTTACCTTGAACGAGTTCGGCATATCTGCCGGAAGATTTCCGGGATATACCGGCGTCTGGATCGATTCAGACAATGAGCGTGCACGTAAAATTTGTGCAATGGGCGTTCGCTGCAGCCGCTGGGTTAGTATGCACGGCATCGCGCTCAACATCAACAACGATTTAAGCTTGTTCGATCACATCGTCCCCTGTGGAATCAAAGACAAAGATGTGACCTCCATGCAACGGGAACTTGGCAAAAGCATCGATTTTGAAGCGGTTACAAGAACACTTGCAAAGCATTTTGCCTCCGTATTTCATGCAGAATTTGTTTGAAAACCCGTGGCACATGCTTTGAAAGGGGTAGCATATCCAAATTGACATTTATGCGCATTCTCATGCACCTGATACTCGTCTTGCTTTTTTGCAATTCAGGTATCCAAGCTCAACAGCTTTCTAGTCAAAAAGCTTTTAAACGTGGCGAACAACTCGATTACCGGGTTCATTACGGACTCATTGATGCCGGCGAAGCCACCATTCGTGTTACACACGATACTTTAAAGTTCGGCTCCAGAAAAACCTACCACGTGGTTGGAACAGGTTCCACCCAAAATGCATTTGATTGGTTTTTTAAAGTGCGCGACCGCTACGACTCCTGGATGGACGAAGAAACTCTTCTTCCTCATTTTTTCCTGCGCCGTGTTGATGAGGGGGGCTTTATTATTAACCAGGATTACAGATTCCTGCATACGAGTAATAAAGTAAACGTGAAAAGATCGGGCACTGATAAAAAGCGCAATACCGAAGGCGCTGATTTTGAAATTCCGCAGGCCACTCACGACATCATTTCAGCTTTTTATTATGCGCGCAGTCTTGATTTGGCAGGAATAAAACCGGGGGAGGTGGTTACCGTTCAGACTTTTTTCGATGAAGAATTGTTTCCCATGAAGGTGAAGTTTGTGGGAAGAGAAACGATAAAAACACGGGCCGGGAAAATCAGATGTATAAAAATACGTCCTGTTATTCAGGAGGGACGGGTGTTTAAAGAAGAAGAAGATTTAACCATGTGGGTAAGCGATGATATGAACAGAGTGCCCGTTCGCCTGCAGGCAAATGTGTTGGTTGGATCCATTAAAATGGATTTAAAGAGATTTAGCGGGCTGGCTCATCCGCTTGCACTTGAGAAGTAGTATCTGCCTGCAAAGCAGGCGAGATATACACAGATTTACGCAATTTAAAGTACCCGGGATTTAGTTCCTCAAACAGGATTCGCCCGTATCTGTTATTGGTCATAAACACCTCAGTTCGTTCGGGTTGAGCAAACATCAAGCCTTCGCGATCGGTTGCAATGATGCTGTAACAATTCTTTCCATTTGTTTCAATGGAACTGTAAATAAGAGTTTCCAGACTGTACGACCAGGGAATTGGGATGTATTTCTGATCAACTTCGTTGAAATGCAAAAAAATCCGATCATCGTTACGGTATTTACCATGTATTTCATCCATATATACAAGGCGCTGGCTCATGTATGCTCCATACCGAAAGATACCGATGAGTCCGGCCAGCGTTAGCACCGAAACAAATAACAAGTATATATCTTGGAAGGAACCTGACTTGATTATCCTGCAAAGGCTGCAGCAACAGAAAAAAAGGCAAAAGGCATAAACGCTCTTTGCATCATGAGGTCAGAATCGCCCTGGTGGTAAATAAGCACAGTGAAAAGGAAAAAGAAGGTATTGAACAACAGATGCAGCAAAAGGAGCTTGTATTGCCGCTGAACGGTCAGCCAAAAGCCTGTTGCAATAAACGCCAGAGGCAAAAGAAAATAAACTTCCCTAAGGTGAACTATGAAATAGTGCAAGCTCCAGTTATTGGCAATATTTCTCAAAAGTTGAGGAAATTCCGGAATCTGACTCAAAAACGCGGCATCGTAACTTCCTTCATCGGTATTTGCCAGTTTTAATAAAGTGAAGAAAATCGCCACGGCAGTGGCCAAAACGAGAGGCAATTCAAACGATTTTTCTTTTATGGCCGGATAAGTTAAAATTCCAAAAAGCACGAAAAAAAGACCCACCGGATGCTCATGCAATGTAAATGCTGTAATAACGATTCCCGCTGCAGAGTAGCCAAAGCGGTAGTTTTGCCGGCTCGGCTTGTTATAAGAAAGTATCCAGGATAAAAACAGGACTCCCCAGGCTATAGCCTGATGTGTTTCAGTGCCGGCATGAAAAAAGTCAAGGGTGACAGCTCCTGTCAATGAAAAAAGAAGCAAAAGGAATGCATGGCGAAACCCAAAGTACCTGCAGGCTAGGGCTGCAATCAGGAAGTAAAGCAGTGGAAAAGAAGCTGAATAGATGGCTGCAACCAAGGGAGCTGACATCTTTAACTTGAGGGCGATGAGAGTCAGGACCTGGGTGAGCACCTGCGGATATCGGCCCGCTTCGATATTGAATCCTTCGCGATTGATAATTTTCACCAGCATATGCGCCGTGTCGGCAAAACAAACCCGCTCTTTGAAATAAATCAAGGCAGCAAAAAGGTAAGTCAGCGACAAAACCCAAACACTTACCCTTAATATGCGGCTTGGTAAACTAATAGGAGACATAAAGTTTGTTTGAACATGCGGGTGTGCGGCGCAAACCGTCCTGAATTCGGGCCTTAAATTAGTTTTTTTTTACGTGGCCAAGTTTCAATTTAAAATTATCGGCCCGGCCAGGCCGGATAGAAAAGGCTGACGAAAATCATAAGTTTTATGATGGGGAATAATTATGTTTGCTGAACCTGAAATCAAAAAAACCAACATGGAATTAAGTGAAGATATTCTGAAACGGGTAAAGCTGCTTCAGGAAAAGTATGCTGTTATGGGGCAGGATCTGGCTTCGTATCTGGATGGCTTGCTGTATGCTGAATACCTGACTTATTGGGATTATATTCATTTGGACACTCTGCTGAGTCTCCAAAATCCTCGAACAGGCTTCCCCGACGAGGAGATTTTCATCATGTACCACCAGATTACAGAGTTGTATTTCAAATTGAGTTTGAATGAACTTAAACAATTGTCAGAATCAGAACATCTTGATCCTGTGCTTTATACTACCAGGGTAAAACGCATTAACAGATATTTTCGAAATCTCACTCACTCCTTTGAGGTAATGGTGGATGGCATGGAGCCTGAGCAATTTCTGAAATTCAGGATGTCTCTTTTACCGGCTTCAGGCTTCCAAAGTGTACAATACCGAATGGTCGAAATTTATGCCACCGATTTTATTCATTTGGTGGCCAAAGATCATCGCGAGCAGTTCAAGAAGCAAGAAGGAACGGTGGCCGAACAGTTTAATTATATTTACTGGAAGGCCGGCGCTACAGAACTGGCAACAGGTAAAAAGACCCTCACTTTGCAACAGTTTGAGGACCGGTATAGCGCGCAATTGATTGAGCTGGCTGAGAATCAACAAGGAAAAACGCTTTATTCGCGTTACCGGCAAATGGAAGCTCTGGGCAAGGATGTTTCAGCTTTGCAAACCGCTCTTCGCGAGCTTGATGTGCATGTAAATGTAAACTGGCCTTTGTCGCATTACAAAAGCGCTGTTCGTTATTTGCAAAAAGACCCTGAAGACATTCGCGCTACCGGCGGAACCAATTGGCAAAAGTATTTGCCTCCACGTTTTCAGAAGCGCATTTTTTATCCGGAATTATGGTCTGCCGAAGAGCTCGAAGAATGGGGTAAAGCCTGGGTAATGGAAACGCTACGGATGGGTTAATCAGCGCACGCGGAACAAACTGAAGCCTTCGAGAACGATTCCGTTTGTAACTGCGGCATTTTGTGATGCTTTTATTCCCAAAGCTGCAGGTGCATTGAAGTTAAACAGATTGTCTGCCAATGCAGATATGGCATGTGTGCCAACGGTAAGGGTACCCGAAGCCTTCATATTGAAATCATCGCTTCGGTAAAATCGGGCACGAAGCTCCCAGGGCCCTTGCGTTACAGAACTGAAGCTTAAAACTGTATTCTCGAGCTGAACAAAAATTTGAGAGCTATCGCTAATCATCGTTCCAAAAGCATGTAGTTCAACCCAACCGCCATTGGTGTCGAATTCTGAATCCGCAATGGTAGTGGTGCCGATGGTTGTTTCGGCGGTACCGGAAATGCTGGATTGATTGAAATTACTGAATATTCTTGAGGACGAAGGCGAAGGAATTTCAGGCTCTGAGTCTTGAAGGCGAGTCCAAACACCGGATTTGAAGAACCAAAACGAAGCGTCGCCGGTGTCGTAAACCAGCAGTCCATTTGCAGGATTTTCAATGGCTTCGCGTTCGGCGGAAGTCATTGCCGGAATGAGTAAACCGGAGCTATTGGATTGAATGTGAAGCTTGGCGCTGGCATCGGGGCTGGAAGTGCCAATGCCCATGTTGTTTTGAGCAAACGCTACACCGACGGTTAAAAGGAATAATAAAGCAAGCAGTACTTGTTTTCGCATTGGTGCAAATCTACTAAAACACGGTTACAGGTTATTCGCGATTCGTTAATTTAGCAGCAAATAAAAAAAATGAATATTGCAATAATCGGAACGGGACAAATAGGCGGTGGCTTATGTAAAGCTTGGATGCGTGCAGGACACCGAATTTTTTTAGGCACTCGAAACCCCTTAAATGAAGCGGTAAGGTTGCTTGTTCAGATGGATGAAGAACGAATCTCAGCGCATGCGCCGGAAGTGGCAGCCTCAAAAGCCGATGTTATTTTGCTGGCTGTGCCGGCTGATCAATCCTTTCAAGTAGTATCAAGCCTTGGCAATACAAAAGGCAAAGTGGTTATTGATGCCATGAACGCAGTGTTCAGGAAGCCGGAGGGCTTTGATTCCACGCAGGAAGCCATTGTTAAGGCGGGAGACAACGATCACATTGTGAAGGCATTTAATATGATTGGAGCAGAGAACATGAGTAATCCGATGTATGATGGAGTGGCTGCCGATCTTTTTATTTGTGGCGCTTATGCCGAAGACAAGGCAATTGTATCGCAGCTGGCGGCTGATGCCGGGTTTAGAGTTTTTGATGTGGGTGGTGTAGAAATGAGTCTGCCGCTGGAACACCTGGCATTGATCTGGGGCAAGCTTGCTTTTGGCGCCGGCCTGGGCAGGAATATTGCATTTAAAGTGCTTCAGCGTTGAAACGAATGAAAGCAAAACCTCGTTATTTACCCATGCGTTTTATTCATAGGCTCTCATTGATTCTCACACTTACGTTGTTTGTAGGTTCCTGCAAATTGTTCAAAAAAAAGTGCGACTGCCCCGATCACAAACGATCAAAGAGGATAGCCATGAAAATCGATACCAGCTTCCCGAATGAGCCGATTCTGGTTCATGCGAAGCTTCCCTTTTACCAGCTGCAAACAGGGTGCTTCAGCTAAAAAGCGTTGTAGTAAACAACGAAGTTTTTTGAAATTGCAAGCCAACAGAAATGATTTGCCTGACTTGAAATCAGCCCCATTTATTTCAGGAGCTAGTTTTTTTATTGATAATTATTCTTCGGGTCTTTGTACTTTCGCGTCTAATTAGAATCATTCTAAACAAGAGCGTGACCGTTTCTTTATCACAGTTAAAAATGGGCCAATCGGCAATTATCAGTGCGTTTAATGACGAAGAAATTGCATTGAAGCTTATTGAGCTGGGTTGCATTCCCGGAGTTAAGGTTACCATGATTAGAAAGGCTCCTTTAGGTGATCCTTTGGCATTTGCCTGCTCAGGATCCTTGATTAGCATCAGAAAGGAGGAAGCTTCAAGCGTAATGGTAGAAAGCGAATAACATGTCGGATCAAGCACTAAACATTGCTCTTGTAGGCAATCCAAATAGCGGCAAGTCTACCTTATTTAATGCCTTAACAGGCTTGAATCAAAAAACCGGTAATTTTCCGGGTGTAACGGTTGAAAAGCATTCAGGAAAAGTCAGGATTTTTAACACCCGAACAAATAGCCGTTCCACCGTTAACTTCATTGATTTACCCGGCACCTATTGTTTGTTTCCGAAGTCGCTCGACGAGCTTGAAACCTACAAAGCTATTACCGATAAGGACAATGCTGAGTTTCCTGATAAGATCATCGTTGTGGCCGACGCCTCCAATCTCAAGCGCTCCCTCTTGCTTTGTTTGCAGGTGCTTGATTTGGGAATTCCTGCGGTATTGGCAGTCAACATGATTGACTTGCTGGAGCGTTCAAACTTAAAACTTGATACAGTCAGACTTGCAGCTGAATTAGGCATCCCGGTGATTCCGGTAAATGCCAGGGAAAGGAAAGGACTTCTTGAATTGAAACAAGCCTTGTTTCAGGAACAGGTTGGAGCTGCCCGTAAGTTTGAACAGCCTCTTCAGCATTATCCTGTAATGATTGAGGAATTGAAGTCGGCACTAGGAGAAACGCATGACTATAAAGCTATATTAACTGCTGCCAATTATGATTTACTGAATGATAACAAGCAACTGGCCGATCTTCGGGCATTGCTTGCCAGGCATGGTAAGTCGCCCTACACTTTGCAGTCGGACGAATCGCTTAGGCGGTATGCCATGATTGAAACTGTATTGGATAATTGCATCAATCAGGTGACCATTACCCGGGCACTCGATTTTACCATGAAGCTGGATGCTGTTTTTACCCATCCCTTTTGGGGCTTCATGATCTTTTTAAGTGTACTGTTTTTGGTTTTCCAATCGGTTTTCTCCTGGGCCGAAATGCCAATGGATATCATCGACAGCGGATTTTTGATTTTCTCGGAAACTTTATCCCGGCAATTGCCGGAAGGAGCATTAAACGATTTGATTACCCAAGGAGTTATTCCCGGTTTGGGAGGTATTTTCATGTTTATACCGCAGATTGCCATACTGTTTGCTTTTATTGCCATGCTTGAGGACAGTGGTTACATGGCCCGCGTGAGTTTCATCATGGACAGGCTGCTGCGTAAATTCGGTATTAACGGAAGGTCGGTAATACCACTAATTAGTGGTGTTGCCTGTGCGGTACCAGCCATTATTTCGGCAAGAACCATTAAAAATCGGAAAGAGCGCTTGCTGACCATTTTTGTAACTCCACTTATGAGTTGTTCGGCCCGCCTGCCAGTTTACACTTTGCTGATTGCCATAGCGATACCCGACCAGCAAGTAGGCTCAATGAATTTAAAAGGGCTGATCATGATGGGGCTTTACCTGATTGGCTTTGTGGCGGCTTTAGGGACTTCCTGGATTATGAAATGGGTTTTAAAATCGAATGAACGCAGTTATTTCATTATGGAATTGCCGGTTTACCGGATGCCTCAGTTCCGGGTAGTGGTGTTAACCATGCTCGAAAAGGTAAAAGTATTTATTAAAGACGCCGGAAAAGTTATTGTAGCTATTTCAATTTTGCTTTGGGGACTTTCTTCTTACGGTCCGGGTGATCGATTCGAAAATATTGAAAAGAAATATGCAGACGCATCCTTGCTGGAAGAACTTGGAGAAGAAGAAATAGAACGAAGAGTTTCATCAGAAAAACTTAGGAACTCGTATGCCGGTATTATGGGTAAAACGCTGGAGCCGGTTATCGCACCCCTAGGTTTTGACTGGAAAATAGGTATTGCTCTGGTGACTTCGTTTGCTGCCCGGGAGGTTTTTGTAGGAACCATGGCAACCATTTATGGAGCTGAAGGGGAAGACGAAACCGGGGTCACCTTGAAGGCAAGAATGATCAATGACACGCACGATGCTACCGGCAAGCCGGTTTTTACGCTGGCCGCTTCGATGGCATTGATTCTTTTTTATGCTTTTGCCATGCAATGCATGAGCACCCTGGCAGTGGTTTACCGAGAAACCAGAAGTTGGAAATGGCCACTTTTTCAATTTATTTACATGGGGGCTTTGGCCTGGCTGGCCGCTTTTGCCGCTTTTGAGTTTTTCTCCTGATTAAAGCGCTTCGCAGATCTTAAAAGAAAGCCTGTTTCAATAAACAAATGGGTTTATATTTGCGCAAAAAGCACCATGAAATTTATTGCCGAAATTGATGTTATGCCTCACGATGCCCTTCTGGATCCACAGGGAAAGGCAGTTTCAGGAAGTATGAAGAATTTGGGTTTGCCCGAAATTAGAAATGTGAGAATAGGCAAGCACATTCGACTGGAAGTGGAGGCAGAGCATGCAGAGCATGCAAAAGAAAAGGTAGATCAGGCTTGCAAGCAGTTGCTGGCCAATCCGATTATGGAATCGTACCGTTTTGAATTGCGTCAGGCCTGAGGCTTTTTAGCCAGATTGACGATTACTGAAATAATTACATACGCAGGAATAATCGCTGCGAAAGCAGCCAATTGCCAAAAAATTAGCGAAACCACCGATACAATCAAGAGGGCAATTTGCGGCATAAAGCCTTGGATACCTGATGCTTTGCCTTGTAGTTTAAAACTGAACATGGGCAATTCGGAAACCAGAATCAGTGCTGAAAGCACAGCGATGCCGGGAAGAACAAAAGCCGGTAATTCAGGAAGCAGATCATTTGTTATTGCATAAAAAAGTCCTGCCCAGAAAAAACCGTTTGCAGGCGTAGGCATGCCAATAAATGAGGATGTTTGTCGTGTATCGTGATTGAATTTTGCCAGCCTGACGGCTGATAGAACCGGAATTAGAAAGGCCAGCCAGGCCGGGCCGGGTTCGGTTAATTCCAGCAAAGCAGGTTGTTCATATCCCGCCGATAGGCGGATGAGATAATATGCCATAAAGCCTGGGAGTGCCCCAAAACTAATGACATCGGCCAGCGAGTCCAGATCTTTTCCGATGGGAGAACTTACGTGAAGGGCACGCGCCAGCATACCATCAAAAAAATCGAGTACCCCGGATGCCACGATAAACCAGGGCACAATGAGGTAATTGCCCGCCAATAGTTGCTGAATGCCCAGGCAGCCCGAAAGCAAATTGAGCAGGGTGAGTGTATTAGGCAGATTTCGTTTTAACATCTTGCAAACCTACCGGATTATATTCACGTGTGGGATTGTAATTTTTCTTGCGTCGTGAGAATTTTTTCTCGAAGTACTCTGTACTGAAAAGAGCAATAACAATAGTGATGGCCAGTGAAACTAAAGGTAAAACAAGCAAAGAAACAAACTGGGTTTGTTCACTGAACATAAAATAAATGACCTGGTAACCGAGAATGATTCCCAAGGCATGGTAAGCATAAATGCTGTAAGCTATTCGTCCCGGGGGATTAAAGATTTTCAGTTTTGATACTTTAAGAACGCTGTTTGAACTAAAGGTTTGTTCGAAAATGAAAAAGGTAATTGCAGCAGTAAAAAGTAAACGTTCGATAATAAACAAAAGCTGTTCAGGTGCTGTATTAAACTGAAAGAGAATTCGTTTCTTAAAAATAATAAGAGCGAAAAAAACCAAGTAAATGAAACCAATGGTTCTTTTGGTTTGTTTCTTTAAAAACAAGTGAGTTTTGTATTTAAAGAAGCTGAAATAAGCCAGAAAAGCTCCTGCCATGAAATCGCAAAGAATATTTAACGTATTGTATCTGAACTGTTGGGTATCTGATTCATAAAAAAACCAGACTCCTGCCAGGAATGCCAGTAAGCCGATGATTAAAAGAGCAGATTCACGTCTTCTGAAATAAGTCATTAAAATGGGCCAAACCAAAACGAATTGTAAAGTAATGGCTATTGACCACATGTTTCCAAGTATTCCGTCAAGAGGCGAAAAAGTATCGAAGTAAGAAAAATTAAAAAAAAGCAAAAGGTACTCGGTCATGCTGATGGAACTGTTTTGTGAGGCCGGCAGCTCGAGTCCGAGATAGGGTACAACAAAAAAGCCAAGTAAGAAAACAACAAAATACAAAGGCAAAATGCCAAGAATACGGCGCATGAAAAACCGTAACGTATTCATTTTCTTGTAAATAAATCGTTCTTCAAAAATAGTCCAGGTGTTTAAAAACCCTGTTAGTATAAACAATAAACTGTAAGCCAGATGATTGAGATTGATACTAACTTGCCGAAGATCAGTGAACAGGGAAGAGGCTCTGACCTGTTCATTATTTGTGATGAAGCAATGTGAAATGAAAATCAGAAGCACAGCGATAAACCGCAGGGCATGTACATTGTCGAAATGCGACTTTTTAATGAGTCTTTTCATGGGTGGTTACCCCTCAGGTACTGCTTACCTGCGGGCATTCTATGCAAAGGAAAAAAAGTTTCGCGGTTTGCAAAATAAAATCCTCACAATGGCGCTTAAACCTAGTGTCAGGAACAGTCCTGTTTTGTTGTACCCAAACTTAGCTCTTTAGGGTATGACAGTCATTAATAAACCAAAAAATTAGCATGAGAAAATTACTTTACCTGTCAGTAATTCTATGTGTTTCAAGTACTCAGGAAGCTTTTTCACAAGCAGCCAGAAAGTATAGTAATGAGTTTTTGTCGATTGGAGTTGGTGCCCGAAGCTTAGCCATGGGTGGTGCATTTATTACTGCAGCCGATGATGCCACATCGGGTTATTGGAATCCGGCCGGCCTTACCGGCATTCAGTCAAAGTTTCAGGGAGCCCTGATGCACTCAGAGTATTTTGCGGGTATCGCTAAATATGATTATGCCGGATTGGCAACGCGACTTGATCCCAAAAGTGTGCTTGCAGTTTCAGTTATTCGTTTTGGAGTGGATGATATTCCTGATACATCAGAACTGATAGACGCCAATGGGAATGTGAATTACGACAGGATACAATCTTTTTCGGCTGCCGATTACGGATTTCTTTTCTCGTATGCCAGAGCCTTGAACGACAAAGGATTGAGTGTAGGAGCTAATGCCAAAGTTGTACACCGTGTGGTGGGCGATTTTGCACGTTCCTGGGGTTTTGGCCTCGATGCTGGTGTTCAGTACAAGCCCGGCAAATGGCGCTTCGCTGCGATGGCACGAGATATCACCAGTACATTTAATGCATGGAGTTATAGTTTAACCGATTCACAAAGAGATGCATTTAACAAAACCGGAAATGAAATTCCGGAAAATACACTGGAGGTAACACTTCCGGTTTTAACGCTTGGTGCCGCCAGACAATTTACGATGGGAGAAAAGTTCAGCCTACTGGCCGAAGCCAACATGATTACTACGTTTGACGGAATGCGAAATACACTTATTCGCGACAAGGCATTTTCAATGAGCCCGGCTATGGGTCTTGAAGCCGGATACAAAGACATTATTTATCTGCGCGCAGGCGCAGGGAATTTTCAAACAGTACTTAACGATGCAGGTGATGGACGAGAACTGCTGTTTCAACCCAATCTGGGCCTGGGACTTAGAATAAAATCACTACGCATCGATTACGCTTTGGGAGGTCAAAGCGCAGATTTAATTTCACATGTATTTTCACTTCGGTTCGATATACAGTCGGCCGCTAAACCAGCAAACAAAGAGTAAGGCCTATGAAAAGAATCTACCTGCTTTTCTTAATTGTTTTATTTTCTGCTCCTACCATACTTGCTCAGCCGTTTGGCAATGAGTGGATTAATTACGAGCAGACCTATTACAGGCTTCCTGTTCATAACACAGGAATTTACAGGATTTCATCTGCAGCTTTGCTGGAGGCTATTCCCGCGTTGAGCGGAACCGACCCGCGCAACCTTCAGATTTTTTCAAGAGGTGCCGAACAGCCCATTGTGGTTTCAGGCGAAGCCGACGGAACCTGGGATGAAGCTGATTTTGTTGAGTTTTTTGGCCGGAAAAACGATGGCTGGCTGGATGCAGCTCTATATGCTAATCCGGCAACACAGCAAAGCAATCCATATTATTCGCTTTTTACAGACACGGCTTCTTATTTCATCACCTGGAACAACGATACTACCAACCTTAGAATGAGTGTGGAGGCCAGCCAGGATTTTGCAGGACTCACAACAGCACCTTATTTTATTCGCGAGGTAATTAATCAGCAAACCAATAATTACTATTTCGGTAAAACCGATTTTAATAATTCAACCGATCCGGAGTATACCGAAGGAGAGGGTTGGTCGGGTTCGGTGTTTGCTGCACCCATCAGTAATCAGGCAACGGCCATTCCGAGTGCCAACAAAGCTGCCAGTGGGCCCGATGCGACGCTGGTAATTACTTATAAAACAATTTCCAATGCTCCTCAGAATCTCGATCATCGTTATCAGTTAAAATTGGCCAATCAGGCGGTTAAGGATACCATTATGGAAGGTCATGGCAGCCGCAGATTTAGCTTTGCACTGCCTTTGGCATCGATTGGTGAGAGTACCACTCCATTTACATTTTCTTACCCTCAGATAATAGGCAACAATGGTAATCCGGTAACATCAAACTCGGTTTTTTCCAATTATGTGTGGCGCTATCCGCATAACTTCAATATGGAGAATCAGGGTTTTTACAAAATGTTTTTGCCAGACAATCCTTCAGCCGACAGGTATTTGGTAAACATGGCATCAATCGCCGTTGCCGGCGGACAGGTTTATCTTTACGATGTAAGCAATGGACGAAGGATTCAGGCATTCGCCAATGGCGCGAACTATCGGGCTGTTGTGCCAAACGGGGGAGGTGAGAAGGAAATTTACCTGGTGGCCAGCGGGCAAATTGCCAGTATTACAGCTGCATCTATAGAACCCGTTAACAAGCAAGGCACTCAACCCGGAAGGTTCACCAATTATCGCGATTTTCAGGGAGCTGACTTTTTAATTGTATCCAGCCGCAGGCTGGAAGAGCAGGCGCAGGCCTACAAAAACTACCGCAATGGAAAGTTTAGTACCGAAGTGTTTTATATTGAGGAATTGTATGATCAATTTGCTTATGGAGTCAGACAGCATCCGTTTGCCATCAGGAATCTTGTGAGTTCGGCTTACGGGTATTGGCAAAATGATCCGGAATATCTTTTACTTTTAGGTAAGTCCATATCTGCGCATTACTTGCGCAACGACCCAACAGCCTGGAATGAAAGTCTTGTTCCGACTTTTGGTTTCCCCAGCTGTGATGCACTGCTTACAGCAGGACTGGAAGGTTCCCTGCCTTTTGAGCCATCACTGGCAACAGGCCGCATTTCGGCAAAAAACGGAGCTGATGTTACAGCTTATTTGAACAAACTTCAGGAATACGAAGCCAATGAACCAGCCATGTGGATGAAACAAGTTCTTCATTTTGGTGGAGGGCAGTCGCAAGCCGAGCAACAAAGCTACCTGAACTACCTTAGCACTTACGAGAACACCATTGAGGATACGCTTTTCGGGGGCACGGTTTACACGTATCAAAAAACGACATCGGCCCCGATTGAACAAACTCAAAGCGCTATCATCAGCGATTACATTAACAATGGTGTTTCATTAATGACCTTTTTTGGTCATGCTACCGGAAGTGGTTTTGATGTGAGCATTGACGATCCGGCCAGTTATAACAACCAGGGCAAATATCCATTTCTGATAGGCAATTCCTGCTACGCAGGAGATATACACCAGCCACCAGGTTTTGGCTTTAGCCAGAGCGAAGAATTTACTTTGATTCCCAACCGAGGTACCATTGGTTTTATTGCATCAGTGGCTTTAGGAATTCCCAACCAGCTTCACACATTTACTGATACGTTGTATCGCTATTTTTCGCAGCGGTATTATGGCGAATCCATGGGGATGAATTTAAAAAGAACAGCCCGAGCTGTTTATTCAACCGATCCTTTCAGAAAGGCTGTTATACTTGAAACCACCTTGCATGGCGACCCCGGTGTGGCCATGAATAGCGCTTCAAAACCCGATTACTTTTCGTCGCAACCCGATATCTTTTTTAATCCGGGCGATGTAACCACCGAAGTTGACAGTTTTAGGCTCAATATTGTAGTCTCCAATGTGGGGCGTGCCATTGATGCGCCGCTTACCATCGAAGTCATCAGGAATTTCCCAAATTCAGGCTTAACCAGCACGTATACAAGAGTGATTCCACAGCCTTATTATCGCGACACGGTGGTGGTAACCATGCCGGTGACCGACATTGTAAAAGGTGGTGTGGGTATCAATACCTTTGATATTCGAATTGATCCGCTGAATCAGCGGGATGAGCTGAACGAAAGCAATAACAATTATACGGCTACGCTTATTATACGCTCCGCTGAGGTTTTGCCTGTATGGCCCTATGAGTTTGCTCTTGTGCCTGATAATCAGGTAACTTTAAAAGCATCAACGGGCGACCCTTTTGCGCCGGTTCGAACTTACGTTTTTGAGGCCGATACCACCGATTTGTTTAATAGTCCATTTAAACAAACAACATCAATTACTCAGGCAGGCGGGGTTTTAAATTGGGATCTACCGGTGGTACTTCAGGATAGCACTGTTATCTTCTGGCGTGTATCGCCAGATAGTCTTCCAGGAGGGAACTGGCAATGGAAAGAAAGTTCATTCCAATACATTCAGGGACGCAGAGGTTGGGCCCAGGATCATTTTTTCCAGTTTAAGAAAAACCAGTTTAACCAGATTAACTATTTACGCGACAGTCGAATGTTCGACTTCGTAACCAATGCCAAAGAAATAAGCTGTTATGCGTATGGTTTTCCGTGGTCGGTAGACGAGTTATGGGCCACCTCTTATAAAATTGATGCCGAGGTGTGGGCCGATGCAGGTTGCAGTCTCGACGGCGCTGTTTATATTGCTGTAATTGATTCGGTAACTCTTCTTCCTTGGCTCTCGCCCGAGAATTGCTGGGATATAGGCAATCAGTTTGGGCAGTTTAACAATACTTGTCAGTGCAAGAATGGAAATAGGATGGCCAATTTCGTTTTCAGAAACGAGGCCAATGCCAATGAACTCGGGGCTATGCGCGACATGCTGGAAATGGTTCCTAACGGGCATTACATTCTTGCCTATACCTGGATTTATGGGAATTACCAGAACTGGGACGAAAGTTTGATTGAAACCTTCGAAAGTCTAGGTGCTGATAGTGTACGTTATTTGCCCAACGAGTATCCATACATATTTTTTGCGAAAAAGGGCCATCCCGAAACGGCCATCGAAATGATCGCCGATTCAGCCAATGCCAATTTGGTGCTAAGCGCACCGATGTTTAACAGTTGGGTAAGTGGTGATTTTACATCTACCTTAATTGGCCCCGGTTCAGGCTGGGATACATTAAGCTGGAAAGCAAAGAACTTCGACAATCCGCTGGACAGTATTCGTATTCAGGTAAAGGGAGTGAAACAAAATGGAGTTGAAGAAATTATTCTGGAAGCCGGTTCCGGTAGCCAGGGAGAAGTTGATCTGGCACCCTTGATTGGTACAGAAGAGTATGTTTATTTGAAACTCAACGCTTTCATGCGCGATGATTCATTGCGCACTCCTGTTCAGCTGGATCGCTGGCAGGTAACTTACGATCCGGTTCCGGAATGTGCGCTTAACCCTTTGGCAGGTTTGTATTTATACAACGACACCCTTCAGCAGGGCGATAGTTTGCGTTTGGCCATTGCCATTCAAAACATCAGCGAATTGCCTATGGACAGCATGCTTGTAGCTTATTGGATTCAGGATGTGGACCGTAATATTTTTCCGGTTGAATACAGCCGTCAAAAGCCCTTGGCACCGGGAGAGATTTTGTATGATACCGTTTCGGTTTCAAGCTTGCCTTACACGGGACTGAATACCATTTGGGTAGAGGCCAATCCAAATAATGACCAACCCGAGCAGTACCGATTTAACAATTTGGGTTCACTAAATTTTTATGTAGGTTCTGATAATATCAATCCTTTAATGGATGTAACCTTTGATGGGGTGCACATATTAAATGGAGATATTATTTCGCCAAAACCTGAGATTTTGATTCAATTGAAGGATGAGAATCCATATCTCGCATTGAATGATACGTCTTTGTTCCAGGTGTTTTTAAAGCGACCGGGATCTAATGTGACTCAGGCAGTTTATTTCAACACCACACCCGAAATGGAATTCATTCCGGGCTCACTGCCCGATAATAAAGCCCGGATAGAGTGGAGGCCCAACTTTGCCTCAGATGGCAAGTATGAATTAACCGTTCGTGCCAAGGATCGCAGCAGCAACGCCAGTGGATCGGTGCAATATTCCATCTCCTTTGAGGTCATTAATAAAAGTACCATCACCAATGTGCTCAATTATCCGAATCCGTTTAGTACACGCACCCATTTTGTGTTCACCCTTACCGGGTCGAAAGTGCCCGATGAATTCAGAATTCAGATCATGACCATTACCGGCAAGGTGATTAAAGACATAAGAAAAGACGAATTGGGCCCAATTCGGATTGGAAAAAACGTAACAGAATATACCTGGGATGGAACAGATGAGTTTGGAGACCGACTCGGAAATGGCATTTACCTCTACCGGGTTATGACGAAGATTGACGGGGAAGAAATTGAGCGCCGGGAAACACAGGCCGATTCGTTCTTTGAACGTGGCTACGGCAAGATGTATCTGATCAACTGATACAAAATTTAGGATTTCTACTTTTCCAGCGCCTTGTTTGAAAAAACAGGGCGCTTTTTTTGTCCTTTTTGGCAAGTGCAACATTGTTGCAATATGCTGATAAATAATTATTTACACAGGTTGATACCTATTGTTTATTTCATTTGAAAGCTTCAATTTGCTAAACTGAAACAAACCAAAATAATATGAAGAAAGGTTACTTGAGTTTGGCATTGATTCTTTCGGGAGTTACTGCCACATTTGCTCAGCGTGTTTGCGGCACCATGGAGCATCTGCATGAAATGAGCATGCAAAATCCTGAGTTGCTTCAAAGGCAGCAAACAATTGAAAATCATACGCAAGAAGCGATTGCCAATCAAACATTCAATCGTTCGGTGGTGACTATACCTGTGGTTGTGCACGTGGTTTACCGTAACAGTACGCAAAATGTATCAACTGCTCAGGTTCAATCGCAGATTGATGTTTTGAACGCCGATTTTAGAAGATTGAACTCGGATGCAAGTCTGGTTCCTTCTGTATTTGCCGGTGTAGCCGCCGATGCTGAAGTGAATTTCTGTCTGGCAACCCAAACGCCATCAGGTGCACCATTCAACGGAATCAACCGCGTAGCTTCCACCCGAACCAGCGCATTTGGGACTAACGATGCCGTTAAGAGTGCATCCACCGGAGGTGTTGCAGGGTGGGATCCCAACCGTTACATGAATCTTTGGGTGTGTGAAATTGGCGGCGGTATTCTTGGGTATGCTACTTTTCCTGGAACAGCAACCAGCACTACTGATGGTATCGTAGTTGATTACCGCTATTTTGGAACCAATGGAACAGCTACAGCGCCATTTAACAAAGGCCGCACAGCAACTCACGAGGTGGGTCACTGGTTGAATCTTCGTCACATCTGGGGCGATGCAACTTGCGGAAGCGATTTTGTAAACGATACACCAACACATAATACATCTAACGGTGGTTGTCCAACCTACCCTCATTACAGCACTTGCTCAGGTTCGCCTATCGAAATGACCATGAATTACATGGATTACACCGATGATGCCTGCATGTATATGTTTTCGGCGGGGCAAAAAACCCGTATGCAAGCTCTCTTTGGATCAGGTGGAGCCCGTGCTGCTTTACTTACATCTCCCGCCTGCGGCGGAAGTCCGGCACCAAGCTGTTCAGATGGAATTCAGAATGGTGACGAAACCGGTGTAGACTGTGGTGGTTCGAGCTGCGCACCTTGTTCAACACCAAGTGCCTGTTTAACATATTGTGCATCACGTGGAAACTCAACGGCTGATGAATTTATCTCCTCGGTTTCGTTCGGAACCTACACCAACAATAGCGGTTCAAACGGCGGGTACCTAAATGTTTCTACAACAGCTTCATTTAATAAAGGAAGCTCTTATGCACTAAGAGTAACGCCTGCCTGGACAGGTACTTTATACAATGAATACACGCGTGTTTGGGCCGATTGGAACCGCGATGGGGATTTTAACGATGCGGGCGAGTTGATTTACGATCAAGGCTCGGCTTCAACGGCTTCGCCCTTGAATGCATCGTTTACTGTTCCTTCAACTGCTGTCGTGGGGAACACCACCTTCAGGGTAAGCATGAAATACAATGCAGCACCAACAAATTGCGAAACATTTAGCTTCGGTGAGGTTGAAGATTACTGCGTAAGCATTGCCGAAGCAACAGTTCAGCCATGCAATGCACCAACAGGTCTTAGCGCTTCAGGAGTTTCAAGCAATTCGGCAACGCTCTCATGGGCAGCGGTTAGTGGAGCATTGAGTTACAACCTCGAGTATAAAACGGCGGCAGCATCCACCTACACGGTTGTAAATACTACATCTACATCGCGTACTATTACAGGTTTGAGCGCCTCAACAGTGTATAATTATCGTGTTCAAACCGTTTGTGCTTCTGGAACAAGCGCTTATACAGCTGTTTCATCGTTTACAACGCCAGCGGCTCCTGCACCAACCTGCACTGACACTTATGAAAGCAATAATTCAAGAACAGCAGCCAAGGTAATTCCTTTGAATACAAACATTCAGGCGGTAATTGGCACCTCAACAGACCGCGACTGGTTCAGATTTAACAATACCTCATCGCAACGTAATGTAAAGGTAACCTTAACCAATCTTGCGCTTGATTATGACCTTCAATTGTATAGAGGTTCAACCCGGGTAGCTACTTCTCAAAATGGAGGCACTACTTCCGAATCGATTATTTACAACAACACCCAATCGGCAACCACATATTATGCCTACGTATACGGTTATAATGGTGCGTTTAGTTCAACAAATTGCTATACGCTCCGTGCCGAAATTTCTTCTTCTTCTTTTGCCCGCCTGGCCGGCGAGACCGAAGTAAATGGAGAAGATATGATTCAAGAAGTGGTTTCGGTTTATCCGAATCCAAGCAACGGAAGTTTTACTATTCGTTTGCTGCCGGAAGCAGATATCAATCAGCCCATTGAGGTGTATAACCACCTTGGTCAATTGGTTGAGAAAATAGAAGTGGCATTCTCAAAAGAT
>Ga0169931_10000400_pt1 | contig 70827 bp, 51 predicted proteins | sample Kivu_15m_20L_FD_129675 | JGI IMG/M metagenome (GOLD analysis project Ga0169931, IMG submission 129675) | Freshwater microbial communities from Lake Kivu, Western Province, Rwanda to study Microbial Dark Matter (Phase II) - Kivu_15m_20L... | ecosystem: Environmental > Aquatic > Freshwater > Lake... | reverse complement strand
CTTGGGCATGTCGCCCTTCATGGGGTCGCCGGCCTTGGGCATGTCGCCCTTCATGGGGTCGCCGGCCTTGGGCATGTCGCCCTTCATGGGGTCGCCGGCCTTGGGCATGTCGCCCTTCATGGGATCGCCGGCCTTGGGCATGTCGCCCTTCATGGGATCGCCGGCCTTGGGCATGTCGCCGTTCTTCGGCTGATCGCCCTTCATCGGATTGGCTTCGTCCGCGGCCTTCTTGGCTTCGTCCGCGACCTTCTTCTCGGCCTGAGCCAACTTGTCGAGGTCCTTCTTGGCCTCCTCGAGCTTCGCAATTTCCTCGCGGCGCTTCTCGATGTCCTTGGCCTGCTGATCGAGCGCGGCCTTGGCCATCTCGAGATTCTTGATCGCGTCCTTCTGATCGGGCTTGGCGTCCGCGGGGTTGCGGTTCTCGAGGTCCTGCTTGGCCTGGTTCGCCTTCTCGTTCGCTTTCGCAAGGGCTTCCTTCGCCATGTCGTTTGGCGGAAGCGGCAGGTTCTTCAGTTCCTCGGTCGCCTTCGCGACATCCTTTTGGGCCTTGGCCGCATCGGGAATCTTGTCCGCGTTCTTCTCGGCGGTGTTGGTCTTCTCGGCGGCGGCCTTCTGTTCCTGGATCGCCTTCTCGATCTGCTCGGACGCGTTCTTCACGGCGGCGAGCGGGTCGCGCTTCGCAAGTTCCGCGGACGCGATCTGCTTGTCGAGTTCGTCCTTGGCGGCCTTCAGCGATTCGAGGGCTTTGTTTTGGGCGTCCTTCGCGAGATCCGGTTCCTGGGCACGAAGCTTTTCTTCGGCGTTGAACTGCTTGTTCTCGGCGGGGAGCAGGTTCTTCGCGGCCTCGGGCGACACCTGATCGGCGGCTTTGCGTGCGTCGCGCGTTTCAAGTTCGGCCTTGGCCTGTTCGTGAGCCAGTTCGTTGGCCTTTTCCCGCTTCTGGTCCGCGGTTTCCTTGCGGGCTTCCTCAGGAGTCGGCTTCTTGGCCGTCTCCTGGTTCACCTTCTCCTGCGCCTGGATGGCCTTCTCGACCTTCGCCGCGGCCTGCTTCAGAGCGGCGAGCTTGTCGCCGGGCGGGGTGCGAAGCGCGGCCGCGAGGTCCTTCAGTTGCTTCACGTGCTTCCGTTGAAGTTCGTTGGCGTCCCCGGTGTTCTTCTCGCGAATCTTGCGAACGGTCTGGGTCATCTCGGAAACGATGGCCGTGCCCTTGGCCTTCACCTCGGCCGCGTCCACGCGTTCCTTCTGCTGTGGGTTCAGCATCGGATACAGCTTGTCGATCTGATCGAAGACGGCGGAAGTTTCCTTGCCGAGGGCCATCTGGTGATCGAGGAGGTCTTCCTGAGCGGCTTCGCCGAAGCCGGCTCGCTTGCGGGTGGAGGCGAGGTTCAGCATTTCGGCGTTGACGCCGAGTTGATCGAGAGCGGCGCGATCAAGGCGAGCGGCGGCTTCATCGAGGTTCTTGATCACGTCCAGCTTCACGAGGATGCCGCGAAGCTGAGCCACCACGGCACGGTGTTTCTCGTACGCGGACACCTGCTCCTTGTTGGCGTTGGTGGGGTCCGGGGCCTGCACGGCGCGATCGAGGTGGTCGAGAATCGCCTTGATCTCGTCCTGGCTGAGGCTCTTGAGCGAGTCCGCCACTTCCTCGATCATCTTGGATTCGAGGCGCGGCGAGAGCCGCTGGAAGAGCATCGCGTCGATGGTGGACGACGCGCGCCGGGAGGCTTCTTCGATCCGCTGTTGAACTCTCTTCTGTTCGTCCCGCTGCTTGGCTGCGGAGGGGCCGTCCTGGGCCATAGCCACGCGGAGCAACCCGCTGGACAGAAGAAGGGCGGCACACAGGCGAACGGTGCGACCGGCGGGCATGGAAGCCTCCTCGTGCGCTGACGCGCAGGGGGCCGCGGAGAGTGGCGGCCCGGATGGTTCAATTCAGTATCGAGTGTTCGAGCGGGGCATGCAACCGGAATCCCCGCGGGGTTGCGTCTCCGTTACATCTCGTTACGATCCGCGGAGCTCCGGCCCGCTCACTTCTTCTTCGGGTTGAACACGTCGCGTTGGTCGTCCGCGATGTCCCGCAGTTTGTCCTGCAGTTTCTTCTGGGCTTCGTCGCGGGCCTTGATCAGGAGGTAGGCGTCTTCTTCGTTCATCACGATTTTGCGTTTGGCTTCGCGGGTGTAGCCGGCGGGGCGAAGCGGGCCGCCGGCCTTCTTCGCTTCCAGGAGCGTGGCATACTTGTCGAACACCTCCATGTACAGTTCAACCGTGTCGCCGACTTCGAGTTTCGATTCCGTTCCGTCGATTCCCTTCTTTCGCAAGCCACCGGTCTGGAAGTTGTACCGTCCGCCGCCTTCAAGTTCGCCGGGAAGCGAGTCCGGATCCGGGCTCGGCAGGGCATAGAACTCGACCTGCGTGGTGCGGCGACGCGGGTCCGTTCGGCCGAGCCCTGCGAACGATTTCTCGAACAGCCCGAGGTCCGGAATCCACTTGCCGACCTTGCTCGTGTCGGCGGAGGTCTTCGAGAGCGGCAGCCGCGTGTAGTGCTTCCCGGCGAGATCGTCGCGCGGGTGAACGTTTTCGGCCTGTTCGCCACGAGGGATCACGCGGTAGGCGATGTTCGCACGGCCGACACCGAGTTCGGATCGGGCCGCGTAAATGACTTGAATCGGCCCCGTGTCGCCCTCGCCGGGCACGCCGGCGCGGAACGCGACGGGGAAGTCCCACTCGTAGATTCGCGGATCGCCTTTGCCGTCGAACTCGTTCGCGTCCGGGTTGCGGTTCGATTCCTTCATGAACTGGACGGCAGGGGGCTCGTCCGGAAGCATTCGGATGCCGCGGCGCGCGGGGGACGGGCTCTTGAACCCGCGGTGATCCTCCAACTCGATGCGATAGCCGATGGACTTGGCCGACGTGGGGAACTCCCACTCGGCGGAGAGGCCATCCTCCGCCAGGAAGTCCGCGGGAATGCGAGTGCGGTCCGCTTCCTTGTTGCCGTCGCCGCGATCGATCGGCACGAGCGTGGCGTGCTTCACGGGCTTGTTGAACTTGGCGACGACGCGGACGTCCGAGAGGGGCAGGGCGTTCACGACTTCGCCGCGGGCCTGGATGCGTTCGTAGCGAACGAGGCCTTTCTTGCCGTCGACCACGACGGGGCGGCCGCCGAGGTACTCGGGGAGGATCTCCCACGCGTCCACGTCCTTGACCTGCGGCGGCGGCTCGAACGTGACGCGACCCGGTTCGCCGCGGGTGCGGCCGTCCGCGAGGCGGGCGGTGAAGGTGAACGCGGTGGACGAGGGCGGCAGCTTCGCCCGGAAGGTCGCCTCGTTCTCGCCGGTCCGCTTCTCGAATTCGAGCGGGTAGTCGTCCGCGGGCTGGCCCTCGGGCGTCACCGCGACGCGGCCCGTCATCGTTTCCGTCCACTCGCCCGTGACGCGGAAGCGAATCTCGACTTCGGAGCCGCTCGGCCAGATCTCCGGGGTGATGTTCTCGAGTTGAACCGATCGCGGGATCTCGGCGTTCAGCAGCAGTTGCCGCTTGATCAGAATGACGGCGAGGTTCGAGTTGGCGGCGGCGAATCCGCCCCAGAGCAGCAGCACGGGCAAGGCGAGGCCCGCGGCCCAGAGCGTCGGCGACCAGTCGATCAGTTTGGTGAGATTGTGTTTGGCGGCCATCTCGCCGGCCTCGCGGGTCACTTCCGCGATCAGGGCTTTGGACATGCCGGAGGTCTTGGCGCTGGGTCGGTTCAACTGAAGGGCCGTGACGAGCCGATGGTCGAACTCGGGAATCGCCTTCTCGGCGCGGAAGGCGAGGTCGTCGATGGGTGGAGTGGCGGCCCACGGGCGCCAGAGGAGCAGGTAGCCGAGCCCGGCGGCGAGCGTGACCTGGCTCAGCGTGACGACCGCCCGCAGGGCGAACGGCACCTCGCCGCGGCGATCGAGCAGCCAATCCGCGAGGCAGGCGGCGCCGAGCACGAGGGCGACGACGGCGAACCATCGCGCCCCGCCCCATGCGACCCGCACGAGCCGCTCCCGCAGCCGCCACGCGTTCAGTTGATGAATCAGTGAGTTCATTTCAGTGAATCGATTCCGGAGTTCGGGAGCAGCATGGGAGGTCGCACCACAATGACTCGTCGCCGTTCCTCATCGAGAATGTAATGCATCACCAATGGCGTGATGGTTCCGATCCAAAGCTGTGCACGTCGTTCGGACAGATCGCGAAGGGGGTCGCCGAACTGCGGATAAATCCGAAGCCGACGATCGAACCCCAGTATCGCCTCTCGGAGTGCGGCCTCGATCCGAGATCCCTTGGCTCGTTTCACCAGAGCGTGAACGACTTCGATCACCCATTTCGAGTACGAGACGGCGTATGGTTCAGGCGGCTCGTTCATCGCTGGAATCGACCTCGTCGAACAGGGCCAGGATGTCTTCGATCTTGTAACCGCCGGTTCGTTCCACTTCCTCGAGTTCGGCGAGCAGTTCCGCTTCGTTGAAACTCGCCAGCGAAGCCTCGATGATTTCGGGCGGAGTCGGGTACCGTTCGAACGGGCAATCGTCGTGTTTCGGTGCGTTCATCTGTTCCTCCACACTCAGTTTAACGGAGGCGTCCAAACGCCTGCAACTCAACTCAACCCGTTGAACTTTCGGACCACCCACTCGAGGCTCAGGAGCACGATCAGCAGGATCATCGCCCACTTGTTCCAGAGGATGAACTCCGTGCGGATCGAAAACGGCGCGTTTTGCGGCTTCACGTTCGCGGGCATCTTGTACAGGTCTTCCTCGCGGTAGAAGCTGCCGCCGGTCGCTTCGGCGAGTTTCCGCAGGTCGCCTTCGGCCATCGCCCCCGGAGCGAGTTCGTGTTCCGGCGGCAGGCTCACGCGATAGTCCAGGTTCGCCGGGTTGCCGTTGCTCGGATCCACTTTCAACGCGAAGCGGCCAGTGCGGTTGAACGGCATCGTCGCGATGTATTCGCCGGTCGGCTGGTTGTTCGGGCCGCGGATCGCGGTGAGCTTCACCGGCACGTTCGCGTCCTTCTCGTTCGGATCCGCGTCGAGTTTCACGAGCCTCGCCTCGACCTCGTCCGCGGTCAGCGGCTGGAAGTCTTTGGTGAACAACCGGGCGTACACCTCGCCGGTCTTCCCCTGAATCGGATCGGTCGTGTTCATCGAAAGCTGCGTGAGCTTGGTGCCCACGGTGCGGGGCACGCCGGCCACATACACGGCCTGGCTCCAGAAGCGGCCGAAGTACTTGTCCGCTTCGTTGAACCGCCAGCGCCACGTTTCGTCGAATCCCATGAAGAGCACGTAGCCCTTGCCGTAATAGTGCCCGGCAAGGAGCGGCATCGGCTTGCCGTCCGTGGTCTTTTCGGTGGGGTGAACGAGGAAGGCTTCGGCGGCGGGCTTCAGCTTCTTCACGGGGTAATGCCAGTACATTTCGGAAAGTTGCCGCCAACGCCGGGCGTTGTCCAGCGGGTCGTCTTCAAGGGAGAGCACGGCGGCGCGGGCCGAGGCGGGAGCCACCTGCGGCTTGAACCCGATCGGCCGGGCCGGGCTCTCGATCGGGAACCGCGCCGCCTCGATCTCGACCGGCAGCACGTCTCCGATCGGCGACTTCACCCACCCCGCCGGAGCGTGCCATTTCCCGGCGACATGAATCATGCCGCCGCCCTCCGCCACGAACTGCTTGATCACGTCCTGCTGCTCGGGCGTCCAGAACGCGGCCGGGATGTCCCCGAAGATCAGGAGATCGTACTCGAAGAGTTCCTTGCGGAATTCGTCCCGGCCCACTGCGAAGCCCGGCACCCACGGCCGACCCGCCTTCATGGACTGGCGATCGCCTTCCGTCAGGAAGAAGCTCGCTTCGACGCGGCGATCGCGAAGCAAAGCCCGCTGAAGAAACTTGAAGTCGAATCGCGGAAGCGAATCGACGACCAGCACCTTCAGCTTTCGGTCCACGACCTTCACGTTCTTCACGGTTTCGTCCGCGAGGATCTCGGCGGTCGCGCCGAAGCCCGTCGTCACGCGGACGGTCACGGTCAGTTCCGGCTTCTTGGCTTCGGCGTCCTGTTTGGTCGGGGAGAACGTCAGAATCTCGCGGAGGTCGTCCCCTTCTCGCACGGGATCGATCGTCTTGCGAGCCACCTCGCGGTCCCCGTACTTCAGCACGATCTCGGCTTTGCCGTCGGTCACGCCCTTCACGCGGTACCGGACCGGCACGGCGACCAAGTCGTCCACGAAGAGCGTGTCCGGCACGAGGGCCTCGCGAAGTTGCACGTGCCCATAAGCGGATGAGCCGACGCCGTAGATGTGGAGCGGCACCTGGAGGCGGGCGCACTCGCGGGCCAGATCGTCCAGGCTGCGGCGACGCGACGAATAGTTCTCGCGGCCGTCCGTTATTACGACGATCGACGCGGGCAGGTCTTTCTCGTCGCGGTCGATCAGTTCCGAGACGGCGTCCGCGAGGGCGGTGCGGGGTTCGGGCGCCGCGAGGTCCTTGATCCAGCGCGTGTCGAAGGCCTCACGACCGACGCGGTTCGCGCCGAACGTGGACGGCTCGACCGGCCCCGAGTCCGCCCGCAGTTTGTCCAGCAGCGCGAGTTTCGGGTTCAGCAGGACCTCGCGGGCGATCTCGAACCGGGCCGGTTTGTCCGGCAACGTCCCGTCGCCGATCGCCGAGATCACCGGGCTTTCGGGTATGCCCTTGTCCGGGGGGACGAACCCATGTGCGATAGCGACGCGCCATTGATCGGAGTTGCCGGGCCGCGGGTCCTTGGCGTTCATGGATTGCGAAACGTCCACGAGCAGCGCGACGGGCCGGCGGCGTTCGCCCTTCTTCTCGTTCACCCAAACCGGCCGGAGCAGCAGGAACGCGACCGTGGCGACGATCGCGATGCGCAGCAGCGCCATCGCGGCCCGCGCGGGGAACCCGAGCCGCGGGCTCTCTCGCACGTACAGCGCCCCGACGGCGACGGCCGCGGTAAAACCCAGGACGACGCCCGTCCACAGGGGCCAACCACGCAACGCAAGTTCAGCGAAGAGAGTCATGAGCTAACCACAGAGGCACTGAGACACAGAGAGAACACAAATCCGTTAGTGGGAACGGACACGTTGGCGTGACACCCAGAATAATCGAGAGATCGGCTCTCAATCTCTGTCATCTCTGTGTCTCAGTGCCTCTGTGGATCGTTCCATCTTCACTCCATTACCAAGCACGGCCGCAGGTCCAGGCCCACACCGATTCCGCTACGAGAGCGAACAGCAGGATCAGCAGCACCCATTCGGTCCATTCGCGGCGAACGCGGGTCTGGTTCACCGCGGCTTCGGTGCCCGCTCCAGCTTGAATCACCGTCGGTTCGAAGTCCAGCAACTTCACGAGGTCCGCGTTATGGGCGATGTCGAGATTCGCGGATTCCCGAAGGTCCGCGTTCACCGCGAAAGTCGGGCCCGAGGAATCCGGCTTCCCGTCCGCCACGATCTTGTAGATGCCGGGGTCCGCGGTGTCCGTGGCGGTGATCGCAAGTTTCTCGCCGGGCTTCGCTTCGGGTTTGTCCAACCGCACGCGGCGAGGGTCTTTCTCGCCTTGCTTCGGCGGCTTGACCAACTCGAACCCGCCTTCGGCGTCGAGCGGATACCACACGAGCGGATCGCCCGCGGTCTTCGTTCCGCCCGGAGTCTTGCGCCCGGTGAGGTGAGCCAGCGTGAACGAGGTGAACGGAACGAACGCGTCCGACCCGCGACCGGGGAAGTTGGTCCAGCGTTCGTCCAATGTCGTGTTGACCGAGATCACTTCGCCCTCGCCGAACACGCGCGACGTGATGAACGGCTTCGCGTCTGCCGTGCGAACGAGCACGCGGCCACCGACGCCCTCTTCCTTCACCCCGAACATCTTCGTGAGGCTCACCCCATCGAGCGCATTGCTATACGGGGGCTCCTTGAACGGGGTGAGGAACGACGGCGAATCGACCGACTCGGGTGCGGGTTTGAACGGGCTCGTTTCCGTGGCGTTTTGCACGTCCGTGAGATCGAAGGGAAGCAACTTCGCGCCGCCGGAGCCGAGCACACGGTTGTAATCGCGGGCGATCACGTTGTCCCCCGCGCCGATGACCAGCCCGCCGCCGTCGCTCACGAACTCCTTCAGCCGCTTGATGAAATCTTCGGGCATGCCGGATCGCGGATCGTTGATCGTGCCCACGGGGGCATTCAGGAGATAGACGACATCCACGTTCTGGAGCGAGGCGGCGCTGAGTTCGTCCACGCTCGCCACCTGCGGGCGGATGTAGAACTCCTCGGTGCGGTCCGGCGGGACGGGCGTGAGCGCGTTGCGGACGAAGTGCGACGCGGACTCGGCCGGCATCGCCGGATTCGGCGAACCGTCCACGAGCAGCACGCGAATCACGTCGCGGATGAGGATGACCTTGTCGAAGCGGTTGTCGCCGGGCAGGGCGTCGCCGGTGAGGCGAACGGTGAGCACCTTCGGGCCCGCCTCGTCGAGACTGCCGGTGAGCGTGACCGTGACCACCTCATTCGGGCCGATCTCGTCGAGCGTCGTCTCGTCCTTTTCGATCGCCTTGCCTTCGAGTTCGAGGCCGACCTTCACGCCTTTCACGGCTTCGGAGCCGGTGTTCTTCAGCGTGATGACGAACGGCACGCGGGTGCGGGTGTGCGGAATCGTTCCCACCGCGTTCACGTCCATCACCGCGATGTTCGGAGCCTTGCGGTCGTCCTTCCCGCAGCGGACGAACACGAGGCTGGCCTGCTTGCGGATCTCGTCGCACTTGTCGCGGAGCGCCCCTTGTTGCCGCTCGAACGCGAGCTTGTGCATGTCCGAGAGCACGTAGATTTCCTTGTTCGGCGAGGTGCCCGAGTTCGCGGCTTCGAGTGCGGCCGTGAGCCCCGGCAAGAGATCCGAGGCGAGCCCGTTCGTTTGAATCGTCGGAATCAGTTGGCGGGCCTGGTCGAGATTCGAGCGCGTCTTCGGGCCGAGAAACTCGGCGCGGTCCGCGCAGCCGATGATCTGCACGGTGGAGTTCGCGGGCAGCGAATCGATGATGGCGAGGGCGGCCTCCTTGGCGCGATCCAACCGCGTCTTGTCCGCGTCCTGGGCTCCCATGGAGTACGACGTGTCGATGACGATGACGGCGTCGATGGATTCGCCGCGGCCCGACGACCCGGCGAACTGCGTGCCCGGCCGCGCGAGTGCGAACGCGAGCAGGAGCAGGGCGAGGCAACGGAGCGCGAGCAGGATCCATTCCTGGAACTTGAGTCGGCGGCTCGTTTGCTCGATGGCCTCCTTGAGGAACTCCATCGCGGCCCACGGCAGCTTGCGGTAGCGGGCCTTGTAAAAGAAGTGCAGCGCGATGGGAATCCCCACCGCGGCCGCGCCGGCCAGCATTGTCGGAGCGAGAAAGTTCATGTTCGGGTCCCGTTCCGCGCTCGGCTCCGCGGACTCCGCCTCGCGGCTAAACTTCTAACGCGTCAGAATCAGTTCCTGGGCTTCGTCGTCGTCGAAACTCGTCGGTCGCTTCTCGGGGCTCATCGCCAATCGCACGCTGCTGCCGCTGATCTCGTAGATGCCGAGCAATTTCACTTCGCCGCCGCGGCCCGCCCCATGTGTAAGCGTGACGGGTTGGCCGTCGTCGCCCAGCAGGGCCAAATCAATCTCCTTGGGGCTCGCGTCGGGCCGCAGCGTCATGCGGTAGGAGCGGCCGTGCGGTCCGCCGGAGCGGTAGCTCCACACATCTCCTTCAACCCGGATGATGCCCAAGTTGTTCCGCCCCGCCGTGGAGTAGTTCCAGTCTCCCTGCAAGCGGGCGTGGTCGGAACCTGAACCGCGGAACAACGCAAATCCGCCCGCGACCGCCGCCACGAGCAAGAACACCACCCACGCGAATTTCCATCCCGAGCGGGGGACGTCAGTCCCCCGTGCCTGCAACTCACGAGGGGCTGACGCTCCCCGCTCGGGGTCGTTGCTCATCGCTTCCCCGTTTGCAGCCGCCGGACGAGGTATTCGCCCAGGCTCGCGACCAGCGGGCGGTTCGTCATCATCCGCACGTAATCGACGCCGCTGCCGTCGCACCCCTTCTGCATCGCGGCCAGGTACTTTTCGACGACCCGCAGGTACTCCGGGCGAAGCAGGTGCGGCCGCGTCATCAGTTCCTCGAAGCCTTCAAGCCCGATGAAGCGGACGTTGCCGTCCAGCGGGAACTCGACTTCGTCCTGATGCAGCACGTGGAAGAGCACGACTTCGTGACCGCGGAAGCGGAGGTGCCGCAAGCCGGCGAGCGTGGTCTCGACGTTGTCGAAGCAGTCCGAGATGAGGAAGACGAGCCCGCGGCGACCGATGCGGTCCGCGACTTCGTCCAGGAGCGGCCCGATCTTCGTCTTCTCTTTCGGCTGCGTGTCTTCGAGCGTGTGCGTGATCGTGTTGATATGGCCGAGTTGGCTGGACGGAGGAAGTTCCGCGGCCCAGCGGTCGTTGAACACCCGCAGGGCGACGCTGTCCCGCTGTCGCACGATCAGGTAGCTGAGCGAGGCGGCGATCAGCTTCGCGTATTCTAGCTTGTTCGTGTCGCCCGCGCCGTATCGCATCGAGTTCGAGCAGTCCACGATCACGTGGGCGATGTAGTTCGTTTCCTGCTCGTACTGCTTGATCGTGTAGCGTTCGCTGCGGCCGTAGCTCTTCCAGTCGATGTGGCGGATGTCGTCGCCCGGCACGTACTGGCGGTGTTGCACGAACTCGACGGAGAAGCCCTTGTACGGGGACTTGTGATCCCCGACGCGGAGCCCCTCGACGAGTTGACGCGCCTTCAGGCCGAGAGACTCGGCCCGAGCAAGAACATCAGGTTTGAGGTATGAGGGCATGTGTCTTCAGTAGGGTGGGTCGAAGCGTGCGCAGCACGCGAGGCCCACCGTGAGCATCTGGAGTCGCACGGTGGGCCTCGTCTGCTGCGCAGACTTCGACCCACCCTACGGGATTAGGCCGCCGCGGCGGTGCGGGCCGCGCTCTTGATCAGTTGGCGGATCACTTCCTCGATCGTGATGCCTTCGCTCTGGGCCGCGAAGTTCAGGATCAGGCGGTGGCGAAGGATCGGCATGGCGACCGCGACCACGTCGTCGCCCGCCACGTGATTCGAACCGCGGAGCAGGGCGTGGGCCTTCGCCGCGAGGATCAGGTTCATGCTGGCGCGGGGGCCGGCGCCCCACGTCAGCCATTTGCTCACGAAGTCCGCCGCTTCCGGCGTGCCGGGACGCGAGAGCCGCGTGATTCGCTTTGCGAACTGGAACACCTTGTCGCTCACCGGCACGCGGCGAACCACCTGTTGAAGCGTGATGATGTCCTCGCCGTTGAGCACGGGCGTGATGCTCGTCTTGGTCTCGCTTGTGCCGATCCGCATGATCTGTTCTTCTTCCTCGTCCGTGGGGTAATCCACTTTGATGAGGAAGAGGAAGCGGTCCAGTTGGGCTTCGGGCAGGGGGTACGTGCCTTCTTGCTCGATAGGGTTCTGCGTGGCGAGCACGAAAAACGGATTCGGCATCGGGTGGTCGACGCCGCCGATCGAGGCTTTGCGTTCCTGCATGGCTTCCAGCAACGCGGCCTGCGTCTTCGGCGGCGTGCGGTTGATTTCGTCCGCCAGCACGATGTTCGCGAAGATCGGGCCCGGGAGGAACTTGAACATGCGCTGCCGCGTAACCGGATCGTCCTGAATCACTTCGGAGCCGGTGATGTCCGACGGCATGAGGTCCGGGGTGAACTGAATGCGCTTGAAGCTCAAATCGAGAGCCTGGCTCAGCGTGCTGACCATGAGCGTCTTGGCGAGGCCGGGCACGCCCATGAGCAGGGCGTGGCTGCGGCAGAAAATCGCCATCAGCAGTTGGTCCAGCACCTGATCCTGACCGATGATCACCTTGCCGATTTCCTTCCGCAAGCTCTGATGAGCGTGGCGGAGTTTTTCGATCATCGCGACATCGTTCTCGGGCGCGGTGGATGCCATGGGGTGAATCCGGCGAAGGCGGGAAGAGTGAACGGGCGGGAGAGTTTTGAACTATGGTAACGGATTTTCCGGGCGAGGCAACGAAATAGCCGCCGCGATGTCAACCCAGCGGGATCTCCACGGCGTACGTGGCGGCGGTGGCCGCGGTCGCGTCGCCGAGGTTCATCAGTTCGAGTTCGGTATTCACGTATCGGATGTCGCGGACCGTCTCGGCCAGGAGTCGCCCGTGGGCTTCGAGCTTCTCGGTTTCGTCGAGCCCGATCAGGATCGCGGTGATGGCGAAGCCCTGCCGGCGAAGCGTGCCGAGGGCGATCGCGGATTCGACCGGCACGCGGGGAAGGATCGCGATGAGCGTCGCGTCCCGCGGGAGCCGCGGGGCCGTTTCCAGCGCCAACTGCGCAAAGGTGAGTGCATCCGAAAGTTCGAGCCGGGCCAGCGCTTCGCGGACCTTCTGGAACTGATCGATGCCGCGCCTCGTCTCGACGATCACGGGGCGAATGCGGTCCGAGTCGTCCGCCAATTCGTATTTCCCGCGAAGTTCGTCCCGCGTTTCGAACTCCGATCCGCTCCGCTTCACGAGCGATTCTTCGCGGATGCGGTCCGCCGCGTCGCGACCGTTGCTCGCGAGTCCGAGTCGTTGATTCAACACCGAAACGGCATAGGCGATGCTTGCGGCCGCGGTGACGGCGAGATCCGAGCGGTGCGGTTCGCCACGGGCATGGTAGCCGCTCGTGTGGAAGTCCAGGAGCAGGGTCGCGCCGGCGAGGGAGGTCGGTTCGAAGATACGCGAATGAAGCTGGCCCGTGCGGGCGGTCGCGCCCCAGTGGATGCGGTTGAACGGGTCCCCGAGTTGATACTGGCGCACGCCGGCGGTGCGGGTCACGTCTTCGAAGAGGCGGTTCTGCAGCCGCACTTCGCCGATCGGCCGCTCGGACGCGAAGTCGTACTTCGGCAGCGGCAACACCTTCGGATACACCATGACGTGCACCGGATCGCCGACGACCCGATGCCTCCGGTGCAGGCCAAAGACGTCCCCCGTTTCGAGCATCGTCGGCCCGATCGGGTAGTATCCGCGCATGTCGAAGCGGAGCGTGTAGCGAATCGACTTCGTCCCACGGGGGCGAAGGTTGACGACGTGAATCCGCTTCCCCTTCACGGTGAATCGCGAGCGGCGGAAGTTGCGTTCGGGGAGCAGGTCCTCGACGAGAACCCAGAGGATCGGCAGGCGACCGACATTCTCCAGTTCGATTTGCACTTCGAGCGAATCGCCGACTTCGCGAGGCTCGTTGTCGCAGCGGCGCACGGCGACGAGATCGCCTGCCCAGCGGCGTGCGAGCCAGCGGCTCACGAGGTAAGCGCCGAGCAACACATATCCGGCGAACGCGACCAGCCCGGCCTGCAACGCCACGGCCAGCCCGATGAGGAACGCGATCGTGAGGAACCACTTCAATTTGCGCCCTCCGGCAGGATTCGGTCGCGGATCGCAACGCCGTCCGAACCGCTGGCGCGGTTCAGAATCTCGAACCCCGCGAGCGGGAGTAGCCAACTGCACCACGCCGCAGCGACATAGGCCGCCTCGGGGTCCGACACGCCGATTTGTTCCAATGCCCCGGACACCAACCTCAGCGCCACCGCGGAGCAGATCAGCACGTAGCTTCGAAGCATCCAGTGGCGATGACTCTCAAAGCGTCCCCGGATCGCGCTTCGGACGCCGACGGCCGTGTAACCCGCGGTCAGAATCGCGAGCAGGGCGAAGCAGGCGCCCGCGGCCCAACCGCCGTACGATTCGCCCGCCATCACGATCCCGCTCGGCGCCAGCACGAACACCACGAGAATCGCCTGGATGCGGCCGAGCATCCGATGCCAACTTGGCCGCCGCGTTCGCAATCGATCGTTCAGCAGTATGAGCCCGTTCAGCAGAACGATCGGCCCGGCCACGATGTGTGCATAGAACGCGACCCGGTACGCACCTCGGAAAGTCGATTCACGCCCCATCAAGAACGGCGATTCGAAATCGGGCGGGAAGTAACGCGGGTACTCCGCCACGATCGCGACCAGAACCCGCAGGATGAGGTTCGCCGCGAGCCACTGCAGAACTCGGAGCGACAGGGAATTCTTCACTCGAAATCGCTCGGCGATTCGTTCCCTGCGATGGTGATGGCCGCGGCCAGCGCTTCGAGTCGCACGTTCGTTCGCACCTCGCGAACGGAACCATCCGCCATCGCCGCATGGAACGAATTCTTGTGTCCGCCGAAGGGCAATTCGCCGTCCGCTTCCGGAACAAAGCCACGAAGCGTGGAGCGACCGCCGCGGGCCCATGGGCCGAGATTCGTCCGCGTTTCGAGGATCGCGATCGTGTTGGCGGTTCCGTCCACGATCATGTTCATCTTCGTGATGCGGTCATAGCCCATGAATCCGTTGCCCGGTTCGACCGCAGGGCGGCTCGCCGCATCGGCTCCGAGCCCGGCCATCGCCACGTAGTGCGTGATCGGATCGGCAGGCATCTCGCTGCCGGACGGGCACTTGAACGGCTTGAGGGTGGTTCCCAGAGTCTCCACGTTCCCGGCGTAGCCCGTGGCGGGATCGACGCGTTGGGCCACCGGTTCCTGCTCGAGGTGCGGTAGAAGTGCGACCATCCAACTGAGCCGCTCCTCGGGGGAAGCGCCGGACCCGAAACAACCCGCTGGATAGCCTTGAGAGTACGGCGGTCGATGCTCGGTCGACTCGTAACTCTCCAAACCGTGCATCAGTTGTCTGAGGTTGTTGTGACAAACCAACTGTGCCGAGTTCACTCGCACGCGGCGGGTCGCCGGGAGAAGCATCCCGAGGAGAATGGCGACGATCGCGACCGCGATCAACACTTCTCCCAGGCTCATTCCACGTCGTCGTGTCATGATCACGTCTCATTCGCCGGGATGTGCTCCGAGCAGTTTCCTGTTTAACGATCCCCCCGTCACCAGCATTTCATCCAAAGCGCCGTCCACGTCGGATTCGGCAATCCTCAACTCGGCTTCGCCCCGCATTAGGGCCAATTGAATGGCGCGGCGCATGAGTTCCTTGATGAACGAAGCCGCGACGTTGTCGGTGCGGATCACCGTGGTTTGGACGAGAGCGTCCGAGATGGGCACGCCCTGCGAATAGAGGCGGACCAACTTGGCCCGGCCTTCTGGGTTCGGCAGCGGAAACTCGATCGCCTGATCGACGCGACCGGGCCGCGACGCGAGAGCGGCCTCCAGGGCCTCCGGGCGGTTCGTCGTGAGCACGAACAGAATCTCGGTGTTGGCCTTCAGCCCGTCCATCTCGTTGAGCAACTTGTTGAGCAGGACTTCCTCATGGGCCGAGCGCATTTCGGCACGGTCGCGAGCGATCAGGTCCACGTCCTCGATCACGACCATGCTCGGTTCGAGGAGCCGCGCGAGCGTCATGTACTCCGAGAGATTGCCGACCTGCTCCGCGGAGATGAGGAAGGTCGTGTGGCCGGGGATCGTGCCGGCGAGGTAGTGGATCGTGTGCGTCTTGCCGGTGCCGGGCGGCCCGTAGAACAGGAGGCCTTTCTTCACGGCGAGCCCGAGTTTCCCGAGCATCGGCCGCTGTTTCACGAAGGCCATCACGTTGCGATCGAGCAGGTCGAGCGTCTTCGCGGGAAGGATGACTTCGTCCCGCTTCACCTCGCGAATCCGATGCACCATCACGCCGAGGCCCTGGCCGTTGTACATCTCCTTGGATTCGAGCGAGAGCACCTTTCCTCGGTAGCACCGGCTCTTCGCGATGGCGTCCTCGATGTGCTTGAACAGCTTGTTCGCGGCGGCCGTGCCGGCGGGCGTGCCGTGCGACGCCGCAATCACGTGCAGGCCGTTGTAGTCCCCGAAGAAAACGACCGCGAGCGGCTCGCCGGCGAACTTCAGCAACCACAGTCCGTCCTGGAGGGCGCGGATCGGTTCGTCTTCGCCGATGTCGATCTCCATGTACTTGGGCGGCGACGAAGTGACCGGGTTGCGGCGATCCCGGTTGTAAACCTGCTCGAAGGTTTGCAGCGGCTGCCCGCAGTACTGTGCGGAGAAGAACTTCACGACCTCCACGCCCGCCGTGGGAAGCGTCTCGAACGCGACGTGCAAATCGGCGATCGCCCGCGACGGGAATCGCCGATTCGTGACCGAGAGCGAATCGAGCGGCGCATCACCGAACAGTTCGATCACGAACGGATGGATGATCGTCTTCTCGGCCATGGAGTCGCTCCGGTTTTCGAGTTCGGCGATGCGGTCGAGGTCGGCTTCGGCCTCGGAAATGCGGTCCAATTCGAAGAAGAGGCCCGAGCGGCAGTTCAAATGATGCGTGCTGTCCGGCTCGAGCGCGACCGCACGGGCGAAGTCCGCGAGCGCTTCGTCATGCCGTCCGAACCGTTGCCACGTGTGGGCACGGGAATGATAGTCGCCGGGATCGTAGGGCGGGTCCGCGTCGCGGCGGCACGACTCGGCGAGGGCCTCGATCGCTTCGTCTTCACGGTCCAGCGAGTTGAGCGAATCGGACTTCCGCGCGAAGAGTTGGGCATGCCGTATGCCGAGCGCCTCGGCCCGTTCGAAATCCGCGAGCGCGGCTTCGGGATCGCCCTCGGAGTCCAGGGCCTCGCCGCGGAGGAACAGGAGCCGGGCATCGTCCGGGGTCGCGGCGAGGAGTCGCTCGCAGTCGGCGATCACCGGGTCGTAGATGCCGAGGAGGCGGTGTGCCTCGATTTTCAGGAGTCGAGCTTCACGCTCGTCGAACCCGAGTTGCAGCGCGCGTTCGATGTCGTCGATGGCCGCGTCGTAGTCTTCGAGGCGGAATCGTGCCCGACCGCGACCGAAAACGGCGCGGGCGTCCTGTCGATCGGCCGCGACCGCACGGTCGAAATGATCCCGGGCGGCGGCGAACTCGCCGGCCGCAAACGCGGCTTCACCCGCATCACGATGGGAGAGCGTGGACATGCGTGCCGATGATGCTACGAAGTCCAGCAGTTGTTGAAACCCTCGGACTCAGCTCCTCTCGAAGGGGTCGTGGTTGGTTGCTCGCTGTCGGTCCGTGATCGGCACCTTCGCGTCGTCCACCAGATCCTTCACCACGAGCGCCGCGGTGCGCTTGCGGAGTCGGCTCTCCGGCTTCAGGATGAGGCGGTGAGCAAGGACCGATTGCGACATCTTCTTCACGTCGTCCGGCAGCACGAAGTCGCGACCGTTCACCGCCGCGAGGGCTTGGCTCGTGCGGAACAAGGCGATCGTGGCCCGCGGGCTCCCGCCGAGCAGCACGTCTTCATGACCGCGGCTCGCGTGCACGATCTCCAGCACGTACTTCATCACTTTGTCGTCGACATGAATCTCGCGAACGGCCTCCTGACACGCCAGCACGTCGTCCGCCGTCACCACCGGTTTCAGGTCGTCGATCGGGTGCCCGCGCTGGAGCCGCATCAGCATCTTGCCTTCTTCTTCGAGGCTCGGGTAGCCGAGGCTCAGACGAACGAGGAAGCGATCGAGTTGGGCCTCGGGCAGCGGGAAGGTGCCTTCCTGATCCACGGGGTTCTGCGTGGCGATGACGAGGAACGGCGGCTTGAGCACGTAGGTTTGGCCGTCCACGCTCACGCGGCGTTCCGCCATCGCTTCGAGGAGCGCGGCTTGGGTGCGGGGCGTGGCGCGGTTGATTTCATCGGCCAGCAGCGTCTGTGCGAAAACGGGGCCGGCGCGGAACTCGAACTCGGCGGTTTTCTGGTTGAAGATCGAGACGCCGGTCACGTCCGAGGGGAGCAGGTCCGGCGTGCATTGCAATCGCTTGAAGGTGCAACCGACGCTGCGGGCCAACGCGCGGGCCAGCATCGTCTTCGCGACGCCGGGCACGTCTTCGAGCAGAATGTGGCCTTCGCACAAATAGGCGGACACGGCGAGGCTCAACTGCGGCCGCTTGCCGATGATCACCTTCTCGATGTTCCCGATGATGCGGTTCGCGGTCGCCGCGACATCCACTTGGCTCATGACACCTCGACGGGTTGGGCGGTGCGTGTCAGCATACGAGAGGACGCCGGCGGCCATGGTCACGTTTCACGGGAACTTCATGGGCCGCGCTTGCCGGGCGGCGCGTTCTCCCTTCCAATACTGGGCATCGCCCCACTCGAGGCCGCATCCATGTTTCGCTTCCGGTTCGCCGCGCTCGTCGCGCTCGCCTTCGCCTCCGTGGCGCCCGCCCAGGACAAACCGCTGACGCGGATCGCCTTCGGCTCCTGCGCCGATCAGGACAAGCCGCTCCCGATCTTCGACACGATCGCCGCCACGAAACCCGAACTGCTGCTGCTCATCGGGGACAACATCTACGCGGACTTGGACAAGTCCCGCAAAGTGACCGCGGACGTGATCCGCGAGAAGTACGAAACGCTCGGCAAGCTTCCGGGTTACCAGAAGCTCAAGGCCGCGTGCCCGATCATGGCGACGTGGGACGATCACGACCTCGGAAAGAACGATGCCGGGGCGGACTTCCCGATCAAGATGGAATCGCAAAAGCTGTTCCTGGACTTCTTCGGAGCCGCGGCCAACGACCCGCGGCGAAGCCAGGAAGGGGTCTACACCTCGAGCATCGTCGGCCCGCCGGGCCAACGCGTGCAGGTGATCCTGTTGGACACCCGATTTCACCGCAGCGCCCTGAAGAAGGCCCCTTACGATCCCGTGAACCGGATCGCGGGCTATCTTCCGAACACCGATCCGACCGCGACGCAACTTGGCGAGGCGCAGTGGAAGTGGCTCGAAGCCGAACTCAAGAAGCCCGCCGAAGTTCGGCTGCTCGCCTCGTCCATTCAAGTGGTGGCGGACGAACATCCGTTCGAGAAGTGGGCGAACCTGCCGCTCGAACGTGATCGCCTCTACAAGCTCATCCGCGACACGAAGGCGAACGGAGTGGTGATCCTCAGCGGCGATCGCCACCTCGCCGAGATCGCGCTCGACGTCAAGTCCGTCGGCTACCCGCTGTACGACATCACCTCCAGCGGATTGAACCAGGGTTCGAAGAACTGGCGGGCCCCGGAGAAGAACACGCACCGCGTCGCGAGCATGCCCTTCGGCGACAACTTCGGCATGATCCTCATCGACTGGTCCGGCGGCGACCCGCGTCTGAGCCTCCAGATTCGAGACGAGGACGGCGACACCGCGTGTGGCGTCAAGGTCCGCCTCAGCACCCTCAAGGGAACCGGAGCGCCGGTCGCGGTAGCTCCGCCAAAGACGCCGCTGCCCGAAGGCGTGCTCTCGCCCGCCGAGGCCGCAAAGAAGGTTGGCGAGAAGGTCACCGTCCAGTACACCGTCGCGTCCAGCGGCGGCCAAGCCAACCTGTATCTGAACTCGGACAAGAACTTCCGCGCGAAGGAGAACTTCGCCGTCGTGCTCACCCCGAAGGCGAAGACCGGGAAGTGGGACAAGGCGTCCGGCGAGACGTTCAACGGGAAGACCATCCGCGCGACCGGGACCGTGAAGCTGAACAAGGACGCCCCGCAACTCGACGTGACGGATCCGGCTCAGTTGGAAATCGTGGAGGCGAAGTGATGCGGCTCTGCAGGTTCGGAACCGAGGCCAAGCCGCGAGTCGGGTTCTACGACGACACGCGGATCGTGCCGCTTCGCGAGGCGGCCAAGGCCGCCGGCGTGGCGGTTCCGGATTCCGCGGACCTCCTTGAACACCTCGCTTCGGACGCCGTGAGACAGCTACACGCACGGCTGGACGAGTTCACCGGCCTCGCGATCGAAGCGAAGCGCCTCCTCGTGCCGATTCCGAAGCCGAGCAAGATCTTTCTCCTTGCGGGGAACTACGCGGACCACGTGCGTGAGAGCGGCGAGACGGCCCGCGAACGAGCCGAGACCTTCCCGTACGTCTTCATGAAGCCCCCGACGACTCTCGCGGATCCGGGTCAGGCCATTCTCCGGCCGAAAGCCGCACCGGACGCCGTGGACTGGGAACTCGAACTCGCCGTTGTGATCGGCCGCACCGCCAAGCACGTGAGCGAGGCGGATGCCCTGAGCCACGTCGCGGGATACACCGTGCTGAACGACATCTCGCAACGCCGCTTCCGCCCCAATCCGGACCGCAAGAAACGCGAGCGCGACGCCTTCTTCGATTGGCTTCACGGCAAGTGGTTCGACACGTTCTGCCCGATGGGCCCGTGTCTCGCTTCCGCCGATGCCATCCCTGATCCGCAAACCCTGCGAATGACCTTGACCGTGAACGACGCGGTGAAACAGAACGCGAGCACGGCTCAACAGATCTTTCCGGTCGCGGCCGTGATCGCGTTCATCTCCCAAATGGTGACGCTCGAACCCGGCGACATCATTTCCACGGGAACGCCCGCGGGGGTGGGTTCGACCAGCGGCACGTTCCTCCAACCGGGAGACGTCATGACCGCGTGGATCGAGCGAATCGGAACCCTGACGACGCCCGTGGAAGACGAACGATGAGCGACGACGACGATGACGACGAGTACCCGGACGGCGTGTACGCGGACGACGACGCCGCGACCGTGCTCTGCCGATATTGCCGAGAGGAGATTCACGAAGACGCGGACCGCTGCCCGCACTGCGGGCAGTATCAGTCCGCGGAAGACGCCCCGAGCGAGCCCAAGTCCAAGACGTGGATCGTGCTGATGGTCCTCGCGTTGCTCGCCGCCGCGATCATGACCTTCGGCATCTGATCGACTCACGGAGCTTTCTTGGGCTCCGTGTAGTTCATCAGGTACTTGCGGCGTTGGTCGGCGAAGGATCGGAGCGGGAGGCCGCGGCCGCCGGCGGCACCGGGTTCATCCGCGGTCGCCCGCTTGAACTCCTCCGTCGAAACGATCTTGCGGGTGTCCAGCTCCACTTCCTTTTCCATCAGCGAGCGGTACTGCGCCACGACCGGACCGAGCGCCTTCCAGTCGAGGTTCTTCTCGGCGAGCGTCTTCACGTTCGCGAGGTACTTCGCCCGCAACGCGGGGACGGCGAGCAGTTTGCTGCGGAGCGGCTTCGAAGCGTCGTTGAGGCCGACCAGCGGATCGAGATCGACGCCGCCACCGCCGCGGGGGCCCATGCCGCCGCCGGGGCCGCCTGGCGGACCGCCACCCATCGGCGGTTGCACGAAGTCGGGAGCGAAGCCGCCGGGCGGCGGAGGCGGAGGCGGGAATCCACCGGGAGGCGGCGGGAAGGGCGCTCCGCCAGGAGGCGGGCCGCCGGGGAAGCCTCCACCCGGGAAGCCGCCGGGCTGTCCCTGCTGCATCCGCTTCAGTTCTTCTCGCTGTTCAGGCGTCAGCAGCTTGTTCAGCTTCTCGTCCGATTCCTTCTGGAGTTCCTCGAGGCGCTTGCGTTGTTCGGGCGTGAAGCGAAGCCCATCCACGATCGGCGGCGGGAGAATCTCGCCGGGTCGCGGGAAGCGGAACGTCATGCCGCCGCCCATGCCGGGGCCCATCGCCGGGTGGAAGGCCTCGTTCATGTCGTGGGGCACGATGTGGAAAATGCCCTTCTCGTCGAGGTAGATCGAGTAGTCGCTGGCCCGCGTCCAGAAGCCGTCGCTGTTGATCAGCGCCACGTCCAGAGCGAGGAACCAGAGCACGCTGTCGATGTCGAGCATCGGCTTGAGCGCCTCTTCGAGCTTGTCCGCGGGCGTCTCCTTCAGCGTCTTGCAGAGCGTGATCAACGCTTGCCACGCCTTCGGGTCTTCGTCGGTTTTCAATTCGAAGATGCGTTTGTAGCTCTCGGGGTTGTCGCCGAGGTACTCGAAGCCGCCGCGGCCGCCGGGGCTGCCTCGCACCTTCCATCGCGCCCCCTTCCCGGACTTGTAGTTCTCCTGAAGGAACACTTTGTCGAACTGCTGAACGTTGGTGTACAGCCCCCAGCTTTCTCCGTTGATCACGACCTTCACGACGTTCGCCTTCGGGGCCGGTGTGTACTGCCGGGCGATGTGGGAGTAGAGGATCGTGCTGAGTTGCGAGCCGTCGCCGTTGCAGTTGAGCAGGTTGAGCGTCTTGTAGCCGTGGAGCCGCTGTTTGGAGTCGGCCAGATCCATGGAGATGTTCAGCGATCGCTTCGAGCCCATTCCCACGCCCATGTACGACGACATGCCGCGGAAGTGAACGCCGACGTTCGGATACTTCTTGCCGTCCACGGTCATGGTCGCGGGCACGTCTACGTCCGTGCCGTGGAAATCCTGCACTTCCTGCTCCCAGTCCTTGTTCTCGAATTCGAGGAAGATGGTGCGAAGAACGTTGGCGTCGTAGAGGCTTTCCTTGCCGTACAGCTTCACGTCCGCGGGGTCGACCTTGGGGCCGGGTTTGCCTTCGGGCCGGCCGCCGCCGAAGCCTTTTCCGCCGAATCCCCTGCCGCCGCCGCCGCCCTTCTTGGCGACTTCGCGAGCCGGCCCGCGTTCCTCGGCGTTCAGCCAGCCGTCCTTGTTCTTGTCGAACTCCTTGAGGATCTTGCGTTCCTGGCCGCCGGGCGGGCCGAAGCCCTTGCCGCCGCCGGGCGGTTGGCCGAGGCCGGTGGCGTGAAAGGTCAACAGGAATCCGGCGAGCGCCGCGGTTGCGGCCCCGAACGTTCGACGAGACATTTCGTGCTCCGTGTTGCGGATCAGTTCGATTTCCACTCGACGCCCTGGATCCCTTCGACGCGGTTCATCTCGGCGACGAGCGACACCGGGGTGACACTCGGCTTGAGACCGACGGCGTAGGTGAGGTCCAGAGCCGCGCCCTGGCGGGCGGTGGCGACGGTGAGCAGGTCGTGGGAATCGAGGTGTCGGGCGAACGACTCGGCGAAGGCCTTTTCCGGCACGACTCCGATTCCCGTGCGAACGACCAGTGTCCCCGAGGCCCGCGTCTCGCCGCCGGACGCGATCGGGGCCGCGCTGGGCCGCCCCCACACGCTCAGGCCCCACGCCGTGAGTCCAACCACCGGAAGCCCGGCCAGCGCGACACCGATCGCGTCCGCGCCCACGGCCATGCCGGTGACCACCGCACCGATCACGAAGGCGGTGTCGCGCGTGTCGTCCACCACCGTGCGGAAGCGGATGATGGCGAGGGCGCCGGCGAGGCTGAAGGCACGCGCCAGGTTCTCGCCGATCACGAGCGTCACCATCGCGATCAGCACGCAGAGCAGCACCAGAGTCGCGACCATGGGTGCGGCTTCGGTGCGGCTCTTGCGCTGCGTGAGGTAATAAACGACGGCGACCGCGACTCCGAGACAGCCCGCTTGCACGAATCGGGCGGCGACTTTGGCCGAGGGCAGTTCCGCGGCCGTGGGCACGAGCGCGGCGAAAAACTCAGTCATCGGCGTCGCCCCCGCTCGAAGCGGCGAGCTTCGTCTGCATGAATCGGCGATACTTGGACACCGCGGCGGGAACGAGGCCGAACTCTTCCACGATCGCTTTGAACGGCGCAGGCATGGCCAGACGAAACTTGAACTCGCAGATCACTTCGTCTTCGAGAAGCCACGTTCCGGAATCGACCGGCTCGAGTTCCCATTTCGATTCGGCGACACCGCGCACGTTTCGGTCGAACGTGATGCGGACGGTGCCGCCGTCGATCGAACCGAGATAGGCGACGCGGTCGTAGGCGATCCGGCAAACGGGGCTCAGGTTCTGCTCGTGGAGCCCGTCGCGAAACCATTCGCCGGGCCACTCGGGAATCGAGATTCCGCCGGAGATCGCGGCGAGGGTCGCGAGGTCCGCGGAAGCCCGACGCTTCCGCACGCGATCCCCGGTTTTGGTTTTCTGTTCGACGAAGATCGGCCCGCGGCTGCCGTAGCGGCGCACGCGATGCTTGGTGTTCCCCGCCGCGGGCGTGCGACGGAACACGTCGAACTCGGGTGTGTCGGTGTACAGGGAGAGGATGGGGTAGGCGTTGCCGCGGCTCGGGTCCGCGTATCGATCCAGAGCGAGAAAGGTCGCGGCACGTTCGGCGACGGCACGGGCCTTCTCTTCAGTGAGCAGGAACTTCAGTTCGAATGCCGCGGGGCCGTCCGCTCCGTTCGCTAAGAGCGAAGGCGACTCCAGCCCGGCCGATTCACTCGCACGCTCGGTTCCCTCCGATGCCAAACGCATCACTCGTCGTCCTCCCCGTTCGGCGCCACGGCAGCATGATTACACAAACGTCCATGATAGCCATGTGAAGACTTCGGGAGGAAGAGATGTTCGCAATGGCGGGACCCGAGAGTGGGGCAGGACAGCTCCGTTGTTCCCCTTCTTGGCTTGGGTGGAACCGGCGTCCCGCCGGTTCTCCTGTCGGTGTGGCGACTTCGAAGTGATGTAGTCCCCTTCTTGGGTGGAACCGGCGTCCCGCCGGTTCTCCTGTCGGTGTGTGGCGGACTTCGAAGTGATGCGGTCCCCTTCTTGGGTGGAACCGGCGTCCCGCCGGTTCTCCTGTCGGTGTGTGGCGACTTCAAAGTGATGCGGTCCCGACGGAAACACCTGCCGGAAGCACGCTGCCATCCAAAGTCGCTCGCCACGCGATGCGGAAGGTCGTCCAGCCATCGGAGCGGGACCAGCCGAGGGTGGCGCCGTGGGCGTCCGCGGCTTGCTTCGCCACCGCGAGGCCGAGGCCGATCCCTTCCGGTTTCCCGGTGACGAACGGCTCGAACAGCCTCGCCGCGATGTCGGAACTTGGCCCCGGCCCGCTGTCGGAGACTTCCACGGTCGGGCCGTCCGCAATCGTGATGCGAACCGTGCCGCCGGGGCCCGCGGCCTCCATCGCGTTGCCGATCACGTTGCCGAAGAGGTGCCCAAGCTGGGTCGCATCCCCCGGCACGATTCGTTCGCCAAGCGGTTCCCAGACGAGCGTGACGCCCGCGTGCTGGCACTGTGGGCGGAGGAGGCTCACGGACTGATCCACAATCTTCACCAGATCGCACGGAGCGGTCGCGAGCACGGGCGGCTTGCCAAGGTCGAGGAACTGGCGGAGGTTCGATTCGATCCGCGCCAGTTGCCGCAACGCGACCTCCACCGGTTCCGGATCGGCGACGGCGTTCTCCGTGAGAAACACTTCGAGCGCGAGCTTCGCGCCCGAGGCGGCATTGCGAAGCTGATGTGCGAGCCCGCCCGAGAATTGCCCCAGGACGCGGAGACGTTCATCCCGCTGCAGCGCTTCCTGAAAATCGGCGAGGCGGCGGGCCATGTCGTTCACCGATTTGCAGAGGTCGGTGAGTTCGTCGTCCGCGGGCGGGAGCGGCAACGGGCGGAAGTCTCCGGCGGCGATGAGCCGCGTGCGGTGATCGAGTTCACGCACACGGCGGACCACGCCGGCGCCGATGACCAGCGCGAGCGCCCCGGCCGCAAGCCCACCGATGATTCCAAGCGCGAGCGTGGGCCGAACCGCGTCCCGCACCGCGGTGCGACGAGCGGATTCGGGGTAGAAGATGTACAAGTCCCCGCCGTGGTCCGGGTGCGGTTCCCGGAGCGGCAAACGCAGCACGCGATATTCGGTGCCGCCAAGCGAGACGGGCGGCCCGAGCCGGCGTTCGTCCGCGAGGTTCGTCACGGGTACATCCGGCGTCACGGGGCTGATTTCCCGGAAGGTCGAGAGCGGCGGGCGATTCGAATGAACGAACAGGAACTCGGCTCCGGAGAAGCCCTTCATCGAGTTCAGCACGGGTTGCGTCAGCGGAAACGTGGGCGGCACCGTAAGCGTGCGGGCCACGGCGAACTGCTGCTCGGCGAGGCGCGCTTCCGCCGTGCGGGCGGCGTGGTCCGCGGCCCACCATGTCGCCACCGCGTCGCCCGCCAGGAGCAGGCTGAGCGGCAGAAGCAACCGGTATCGCAGCGAGAGCCGCACAGCCCGCTTTCTACTGGCGCTTCTTTCCGCTTGCAACGCCTCCGTGCGGACCGCACAATCGCGGGCATGAAGCAATGCCTGTTCCTGCTGCTGGTCGCGTTGCCCGCCTGCGAGCCGCGCACGGCCAAAGAAGCGGATTGTCCGAAGGAGCCGCGGAAGGTTTCTCCCGAGGCCCTCGCGTACCTGGAGAATCGCCGCAAGACTCCGCCGTTCGGCGACTCCTCCTTCGATCTGGACTCGCTCCGTCGCGGCATGAAGTCCCGCAACGAGCCGAAAGACAAATCGGTGAAGCTGAAGACGGTGGACGCGGGTGCGATCCCGTGCGAGTGGGTGGTGGCGCCGGGCGCGGACCCGGCCGTGCGGTTGCTCTACATCCACGGCGGCGGGTTCGTCTCGGGCAGCGGGGCCCATTACCTGCCGATGGCCGCCCAGATTTCTGCCGCGGCCAAGTGCGCCGTCTTGCTTCCCGACTACCGCCTCGCACCGGAACATCCGTTCCCCGCGGGGTTGAACGACTGTGTGGACGCCTACCTCTGGATGCTCAAGAACGGCCCCGACGGCAAAGCCGCGGCCACGACCGCGTTCGTCGCCGGCGATTCGGCCGGCGGCGGGCTCACGCTTTCCACGCTGCTCGCCCTCCGCGATCGCAAACATCCCCGGCCCGCGGCCGGCATTCCGCTCTCGCCCGTCACCGATTTCACCTTCGCCAGCGACTCGCTGAAGACGATCGTGGATCCGATCATCAGCGCGAAGACGATGCCGGAGTTCCGCAAGCTGTACCTCGGGGACAAGGATCCACGCGACCCGCTCGCGTCGCCCGTGTTCGGCGACTACCGAGGCCTGCCGCCGCTCCTCTTCCTCACGGGCGAGTTGGAGATGCTCCGCGACGACAGCGCCCGAGCGGCACGCAAGGCCTGTGCGGACGGTGTCCCCGTCACGCTCGAAATCTGGCCCGGCATGGTTCACGTGTTTCCGAGTCGGGACTTGCCCGAATCCCGCGAAGCGATCGAACTGATGGCCGTGTTCATGGCGAAGGCCGCGGCTCGCAAGCCGTGACGGTCTGCTATGCTACTTGTACTTCGATTTCCTCCCGCCCGCCGCACATGCGATTCCTTCTCCTTCCACTCGTGTTCTTCGGTAGCGGCGTCGCCCTCGGCGCGGAGCCCGCCCGCACCTTCGACGACGTTCGCCCGCTGCTTCAGGCAAAATGCGCGAAGTGCCATAACGCGAAGACCGCGAAGGCGGAACTGGATCTGAGTTCGTTCGCGGGCCTGATGAAGGGTTCAGAAGGCGGGCCAGTCGTGGTGCCGGGTCAGGCCGAGAAGAGCCCACTCTACGAGCAGGTTCACAGTGGCGCGATGCCGCCGGGGAAGAAAGACGCGCTCGCAGAAGCGGAGGTCGCGAAGATTCGTTCGTGGATCGAGGCCGGCGCGAAACCCGGCGCCGCGGACACGCTCTCCGAGCAACCGGTGAACCAGCACGACGTGATTCCGATCATGCTCCGCCGCTGCTCGGCGTGCCATGGCCGGTTCCGCCAGGAAGCCGGGCTCGACCTTCGAACGAAGGCCGCGATGCTGAAGGGGGGCAAGAGCGGCCCCGCGATCGTGGTCGGCAAGCCCGCCGAGAGCGCGTTGATCCGTCGCGTCGCCGCGGGACAGATGCCGCCGCCGAATCGCCTCGTCGAAGCGTGCGTGAAGCCGGTCGAACCCGTGGAACTCGCGACGCTGACGAAGTGGATCGCGGCCGGCGCCCCCGAGGCGGCCATCGAGCCGGACGTGGCGACGACCACCCCCGATCCGCTCGTGAGCGACAAGGATCGCGACTTCTGGTCGTTCAAGCCCCCGGCCGCGGTCGCGATTCCACGCGTGAGGCGGGAGGCCGCGGTTCGCAACCCGATCGACAACTTCCTGCTGAAGTCGCTCGAAGAGAACGGCCTCGCGTACTCCCCCGAGGCGGATCGGGCCACGCTCCTTCGCCGCGCCCACTACGATCTCACCGGCCTGCCGCCGACCCCGACCGAGGTGAAGGCCTTCCTCGTGGATCTATCTTCGGACGCCTACGAGAAAGCGATCGACAGGCTGCTCGCGTCGCCTCGCTATGGCGAACGCTGGGGTCGATTCTGGCTCGACGCCGCGGGCTACGCCGACTCCGAAGGCAAACGCGAACAGGATCTCCCGCGGCCCCATGCGTGGCGATACCGGGACTACGTCGTTCGTAGTTTCAACGCGGACAAACCGTACGACCGATTCCTGCTCGAACAACTCGCCGGCGACGAACTCGCGGATTGGTCCGACCCGAACGCGATCACCCCTGCCATTTACGACAACCTCGTCGCCACCGGGTTCCTGCGAATGGCTCCGGACGCGACTTGGGCGAACATCACCGGCATGATCCCGGACCGCATCGACGTCATTGCGGACGAAATCGACGTGCTCGGGTCCGCCGTGATGGGCCTGACCCTGAAGTGCGCCCGCTGCCACACGCACAAGTTCGACCCGATCCCGCACCGCGACTACTATCGGCTCGTGGCCGTGTTCAAGGGCGCGCTGGACGAGTACGACTGGCTGAAACCGGATATTCGGCCCGGCATCGGCCCCGAGAGCCTCGATGTTCAACCGGGCCGCCTGCTGAACCGCGTGACCACGCCGGAGCGGAACGCGTACCTCGCGGCGGACGCCGTGTTCCTGAAACGAATCGACGCGATCCAAGCCCCGCTCGAATCGAAAGCGGCTGCGATCGCGGCGAAGATCGCCGAGGAGCGGATACTCAAGATCAGCGAGCCGATTCGGGACGATCTTCGCGTGATGCTGAACACGCCGGCGATGCGTCGGGACACGGTTCAGCAGTACCTCGCGGGGAAGTTCGAAGCCCAACTGCGGGCCACCCGCGCCGAGGTGAAAGCCCTCGATCCCGGCTTCAGGAAGGAGTCGGACGATGCGGACGCCGCCATCCGCGCCATCCAGTCGCAACGGCCGCCAGAGCCTCAGATTCAAGCGGTGTGGGATCGCGGCGAACCGTCGCCCACGTACATTTATCGCCGCGGCGATCCGAACAGCGCCGGCAAGCTCGTCGGTCCCGGCGTTCCCTCGATGCTCACGGACGGGAAGACGCCGTTCGACGTGCGGCCGCCGTGGCCTGGAGCGAAGTCCACGGGTCGCCGTCTCGCCTTCGCGAAATGGCTGACGAAACCGGACCACCCGCTCACGGCGCGGGTCGCCGTCAACCGAATCTGGAAGCATCACTTCGGAACCGGGATCGTCGCGTCGCTCGGCAACTTCGGAAGGACAGGATCACCGCCGAGCCATCCCGAGTTGCTGGACTGGCTGGCCCGCGAGTTCGTGAAATCCAGATGGAGCATGAAGGCGATGCACCGCACGATCATGACCAGCGCCGCCTATCGACAGGCGTCCGCGATCACGCCGGAACACGCGAAGCGGGACCCGGCGAATCGGCTGCTTTCGCGAATGACCATGACCCGGCTCGACGCCGAATCGCTCTACGACTCGCTGCTGTTCGTGGCCGGCAAGCTGGACGAAACACGCGGCGGCCCGGCGGACGCGGTCCAAGTTCGCAAGGACGGTCTCGTCTCGCCCACGAGCCTTCGCCGGATGATCTACGTGAAGCAGACGCGGAAACTGGTGCCGACGCATCTCGAAGCGTTCGACTTCCCGCAGATGAACCCGAATTGCATCGAGCGACGCGACTCGACGGTCGCCCCGCAGGCGCTCCATCTCATGAACAACGCCGCAGTGGAACAGTTGAGCGTGGAGTTCGCGAAGCGGATTCGCCGCGAGGCGGGGAACGACCCCGGCCGCCAGATTCGCACGATCTCGCTGATCGTCCTCGGCCGCCCGGCGACCGCGGACGAAGACAAGCTCGGCCGCGAGGCCCTGATTCAACTCGCGGACCACTGGGAATCCGCCGCCCCCGGCGACCGCGACGCCGCCGAGTTCAAAGCCTTGAGCGCCTATTGCCACGCGATCCTGAACTCCGCCGCATTCCTCTACGTGGATTGACACCGACGAGCCTTCAGGCCGTCGCGGACAGGCGAACCGGCGACGTGAGTCGCCGGGTAGAAGCTTCAACCCGGCGACTCACGTCGCCGGTTCGCCCAGAAACAGGTGTCTTTGCGAACCTGACTATCAGTGGCTGGGTCCTTGGCGCGCTGAGTTTCTTGACCGAATCACTTCGGTTTCACGGTGAGCAGGATCAGTTGCGAGCAGGGGCCGGGGCGGCCGGCCCGGAGGTCGGCGGCCCAGCCGCGGCTCACGACGATGCCATAGACTCCGGGACGTCGTTCCGCCGTGATTTCCAGCGGCAGGCGCACATCGGTTTCATTCGGCTTCAGCGTCAGCGGAGTTCGCCAGGCGCTGGAGACGCCGAGAGCTTCGCCGTCGATCGAAACGGAAATCGGGGTCGTGGCGCCCGGCGCGCGGATGACCGTGATGGGGATGGTGGCCGTCTCGCCGACCTTCACGGTCAGTTCTTTCACGCCGCACTCGATTCGCGAGTCGAGCGGCGGGGCGACTGCGGCCCGCGAGACCGGGCTGTAGCGAAGGTGCATGCGATCCGTGTGGCTGGAACCGTGCAGCGTTTGCGGCCACGCCACGCGTTCGAGCGAGTGGCCGTCCGTGTCCACGCGACCGACCACGCGGAAGGCGGCGAGGTCGCCGACCTTGGCGCTCGCGGGTGCGGTGATCGTCATCAGCGCCTTTTGGTTCAAGCCGTGTCGCGGTGCGTAGTACGTGTCCTGTTGGGCGATGCCGGCGCTCCCGATCCAGCCCGGAGGCAGCCCTTCGATTCGCAGCTTGATGTCGCCTTTCAACCCGCCCCAACGCTGCACCTGCACCACGAAGCTGGCGGTCGTGCCCGGCCCCCAGATCGGCGCCGCGTCCGGCCACTGATTCAGGCGAAAGTCCGGCTTCAGCGGCGCGATCGTGAGGCGGTAGATCGCGAGCGGGCCGGAACCGCCGTTCTGATCGCGGAGGCGGATGTGGAATGTGCCGTCGGCCGGGGCCGTGAATTCGAGGCGGCTGTCCGCCGAGGGAAAATCGTGTTCGCATTGGCCGGCGAAGAGGTCGCCGTCGTCGTTCTCCGCGAGCGTCGTTCCCTTTGCGTCCGTCACCAGCACATGCGTGTCGACCGGCGAACGGACATGCCGCTGGGCCGCGACCTCGATCAACACGCCTTGCCCCTTCTTGAGCGAGACGGCGAACCAATCCTCGTCCGTCGGAGTGTCGAAGCGTCCGTTGAACGTGGCTCCCTCGGGGGGAACGACCATGGCCCGTTCGCGCGAATCGTTCGGCTCGAGTTCGACGCGTTCGGCTTCGTCCCCGATCAGAAACGGCAGATCGCGACCATCGTGAAGCTCGTTCGCGAACGGAACCGATTGCCATGGGAACGCCGAGTCGGCGGGAACCAGCGATCGCGAAAACGGCTTCATGTTCAAGCCGGTGTATCGCACGTCGACGGGCTTGCCGCGCCGGCCGCCGGCGGGGAATGCGGCCGCGGGGTAGGGCACATCCCCGAGCGTGAGGCGGTACACGGCCGCGGGCGCTCCTTCGAATCCGAGGGACTTCACGCGCACGGTGTATTCGCCGTCCGCCGGGATCGCGAGTTCAAGAGCCGGGTCGAGTCCGAATGTGTCTTCGGCGGACGCGAGGACTTTGCCGGCGGAGTCGGTGAGTTCGAGGCTCGTGTCGAGGTAGCCGGGTGCGGTGCGAGTGCGGAGTCGCGAGTCCATGCGGTGAGCGAGCACGGCGGCGACAATCTTCTGTCCGGCCTTCGCGCGAAACGAGAACGCGTCGGTGTCCGTGGCCGGATCGAGTCGCCCGTTCACGACCGCGGGAATCGCGACGAGTTGCGGCCGCGAGTCGTTCGGTTCTTTCTCGATGACTTCGGCCAAGGTCGAAACGAAGAATGGCCGAGCGCTGGTGAGCCCCTGCGTGCCGCCGACCACACGAAGAAATCGCGGCCCGGGCGCGGCATCGGCCGCGATCGAAAGCGTGACGTTCGCCTTCGCCACATGAACCGGCTTGTATTCCTTGACCGTGATGCCGGGCGGGCCGTCCACGATCACGCCGGAGGCTTTGTCCAATCCTTCGGCCGCGCCGAGTTCGACCGTCACGGTCGTGCCGCGCGTGGCGCCCGCGGGATGGAGGTAGTGCAGGGCCGCGTCCGGCTGGCGAACGATCTGCGCGGCCGCGGGCGCCGGCAGGAACAACACGAGAATCGCGAGCCGTCGCATCGTGAACCTCGATCCTTATTTCTCGAGTTGGGCCAGATCCCAAACCAACGCCGTCGTGTCGGCGCTGCCGGTGGCCAATCGCTTGCCGTCCTTCGAGAACGCGATGGACGTGATGGACCCGGAATGACCACGGAATTTCCCCACGGCCTTGCCCGATTCCCAGTCGAAGATCATGATCTCGCCGATCGTCGAGGCGCCGAATCCGCCGCCGACCGCGAGGGCCACCTGCTTGCCGTCCGGACTGAACACCGGATGAGTCGTGAGGTTGCGACGGAGCGTGTCCAGTTCCTTCAGAATCTTGCCGTCCGTGAGGCTCACGATGGCGACCTTCGAGTTCGGCAATGAAGCCACGACCGTGGCGTTGTCCGGCGACACGGTCATGTACGTGTTCGAGAAGCCGCTTGCCTCCTTGTGTTCGCCCAGCTTCGCCCCCGTCTTCAAGTCCCAGCCGGCGATCTGGTACTCGGTCTTCGCGTCGTTCCGCGTCATGGTGTACGTCGCGAGCTTGGTGCGATCCGGCGAGAGGGCCGCGTGAACGAGATCGCAGGGCGGAGTCTCCAGTTCCGCGAGCCGGGCTCCGGTTTGAACGTCCCATACGACCATCTTGAACGTCTTGGGCATCGGCGCGGGCGGGTACGGCATGAAGGGAACGACAACCAGAGTGCGACCATCCGCGGCGAGGAACGGTCGCGACTCCGCGGACAACGCCGAGAGCGGCGACGCGATCTGCCGCCCAGTCGTGACGTCGAATACGCCGCTCAGCGAGTACTGACCCATTGCGGTCTTGCCGTCCGCGGTCAGGGACATCTTCGCCATCGGGAAGCGGGCGGAGTTCGAGGTTCCGGGCGCCTTCACGGGAACGTCCGCGCTCGTCTTGCCGTCCGCGCTCCACCGAAGGATTTGGCCGTCGTCCCCGCTCGTGAGCAGGCCACCGCCATCCTCGAACACGACCGACTGAACGAAGGAGACGTGCCCCGCGACCGGCGTGAGCAGCTTGCCCGAGGGGATCTCCCAGGCGAAGGCCGTGAGCCCGACCGACGTCCAGGCGATGGCCTTGTCCGCGGCGACGTAATGAATGCCGCGCAGGCCGATGAGCAGGTTGCCGATCGGGCACTCGATCGCGGCGCCACGCGTGCCGTCCTCCATGTTCCAGAGTTGAACGGATCCGTCCGAAGCTCCGGAAGCGAGCGATTTGCCGTCCGGCGAGTACGCGAGTCGAACGCCCTGATAATTGCGGCCGAAGAAGCGACGCTTCTCTTCGCCCGTGGCCGCATCGATGATGCGAATGGCGCCCGTGCCCGCGGAGAGAGCGAAGGACTTGCCGTCCGGCGCGAACACGAGGCTCGGTTCGCCATAGCCGTCCGTCCGGAGTTTGCTCAGTTCCTTGCCGTTGGTCGCGTCCCAGATTTGAAGCAGTCGGTTCGGGTCGGTCGCGGGGTTGATCCCTTCCTTCGGAATCACCTTCTCGGTGTGGCGGCCCCACGTGGCGAGTTTCTTGCCGTCCGGCGAGAGGGCCACGTTCACCCACTGGTTCTGCGTGGCCGGAATCTCGAGGATCTTCTCGTTCTTCTCCAGGTCCCACACGATGGCCGCGAGCGGCTTGTCTTTCGCGTCGAAGTTGTGGTTCGCCCCCGCGGCGAGAACTTTGCCGTCCGCCGAGAGGGCGCCGGAATGGTCGCCGAACGGGAGCGGTTTCTTGACGCTGGCCAAGGTCTTCCCGCTGGCCACATCCCAAACCGTGACATCCGAGTAGCCGAGTGTGATGGCGCGCGTGCCGTCCGGCGTGAAGCGGGTGCTGCGGCCGAACCCGACGGTGCGGTCGCCGATGGTGCCGGTCGCTTCGCCCGTCGCCAGCGAGATCTTCTGCATCCCGCGGGCCGATTGCAGGATGAAGAATTGGCCGTCCGCCGAGAGCGTGCCGCTGGCCCAACCCGCCGGATCGCGGAAGCGGGCGGTGCCGAAGCGGGCTGTCGCTCCCTTCGGCAGCGGTTCATCCGCGAACGCCGGCCACGCGATCGCGAACGCGGGCACCATCAACGCGAGGAGAAATTTGGCACGCATGACGACCTCGAAGTGCGGCAAGAAGCGGCTCCGTATCCTGATTCTATGTTCTCTCTCGGCGCATTGATCGTTCGCAATCTCGCGTATCACTGGCGGGGCAACCTCGCGGTGGCCCTCGGCGTCGCGGTCGGCTCGGCCGTGCTCACCGGCGCCCTGCTGGTCGGCGATTCGCTCCGCGGCAGCCTGCGGGCGCGGGCCGAACGCCAACTCGGCGGCATCGATCACGCGGCCCTCTTCCTGAAACCGATCCGCGCCGCGGTGGCGGACGGGCTGCCCGGATCGCCCGCGCCCGTGCTCATGCTCAACGGCTCGCTTCAAGCGGGCGCCGCGGACGACGCTCCGTTTCTCGGCCGCGTCTCGGTCTTCGGCGTGGACCACCGCTTCGCGCCGAGTGGCTCCGAGGGCGTGAACTGGGAGCAGTCGCGACGCAAGGGCGAAGCGCCGATCGTGCTCGGCCACCGCGTCGCCGAGCGGCTGAAAGTGAAAACAGGGGACACGGTGCGGCTCGGCGTGCCCCGCTTCTCCGACATCCCGCGTTCGTCGTCTCTCGCGAAGCGCGGCGTGCTGGACACGACTGCCGCGGAGCCGTTCCGGGTCGCGGCGGTGCTCGCGCCCGACGCCGCCGCCAACGATTTCAACCTCTCGCCGAGCCCGGCCGCGCCGATGAACGTCTTCGTTCCACAGGCCATTCTCTCGGATCTCGTTCGCGACGAAACCGACAAATCGGACGAGCCGCTCGCCAACGCGATCTTCGCCACCGGCGGCAGCCTGGAGGAGTTGAATGCCGCCCTTCGCAGGCAGCTTCGTGCCGTCGATTACGGCCTGCGATTGCGATCCCCCTCGCGGCACGAACGATATCTGAGCGTGGAATCGGAACAACTCGTGATTCCACCCGCTCAGGCGGACGCGATCGAGAAGGCCGCTGCGATCCTCAAGCTGCGCGCGGAACCGACCATCGCCTATGTCGCCGATTCGCTTGTTCTCGGGAATCGGGAAGTGCCGTATCCCGTGATCGCAGGGTTGAACGCGGCCGCGCCGCCGCCGCTCGGGCCGTTCCTGCCGAAGGGCGTGTCCGACCTCGCGGACAACGACGTCGTGCTCGCGGACTGGGTCGAGAACCCGCTCGGCAAGCTGCCTGCGGGATCGAAGCTGACGCTGACGTACTTCAATCCCGATGTCGAAGGCGAAGGCAAACTCGAGACCGCGGAACTGACGCTCCGGGGATACGTGCCGCTGAGCGGGCTTGCCGCCGATCGCGATCTTACGCCGCAGATCAAAGGCGTGACGGACGAGCGCGCCAACATCTTCGACTGGGATCGCCCGCCCATGCTGCCCAAAGAGAAGATCAAGGCTCGCGTGCCCGACAACAGCCCGCGGGCCCGGTTCTGGAACATCCACAAGGCCACGCCGATGGCCTACGTGAACCTCGCGACCGCGAAAAAGTTCTTCACCAGCCGGTACGGATCGGTCACGTCCGTGCGGGTGGCTCCGGCGGCGGGCGAATCGCCGGAGCAGGCCGCGGAGAAGCTTGGCCCCGCGATCCTGAGCCAACTCGATCCGGCGGCGGCCGGTCTCGCTTTCGAGCCGATTCGCGAACGCCTCCTGACCGCGAGCCGCGGCGGAACCGACTTCGGCGGCCTCTTCCTCGGTTTCAGTTGCTTCCTGATCGCGGCCGCGCTCATGCTCGTCGGGTTGCTCTTCCGCCTGGCTCTGGATCGCCGATCGAAGGAAGTCGGCTTGTTGCTGGCGACCGGTTACTCGGTTCGCACCGTGCGTCGCTTGCTGCTGTGCGAGGGAATGGCAGTCGCGACGCTCGGCGCGGCCGCGGGGCTCGCCGCGGGCCTCGCCTACAACGCGCTCATGCTGAAGGTGTTGCTCGCGCTCTGGCCGGACCCCGAGATCGCGAACTTCCTCAAAGCCCACGCCACGGCCACGAGCTTCGTCATCGGCTTCGCCTCGACCGCGATCATGGCGCTGGCCGCGCTGTGGTTCGGCGTCCGTGGTTTGGTGCGTGTCGCGCCGCCCGCGCTGCTGAGGGGTGAAACGGCTGTCCCGGCCGCGGCGGAGCCGCAAAGTCGCAAGCGAAGCGCGTTGCGAACGTGGATCATTCCCGGCGCCTGTGTGGCGATCGGGTTGGGACTGATTCTCTCCGGCGGCGCGATCGCCAATCCGGACTTCCAGGCGATGTCGTTCTTCGGCGGCGGGGCGCTTCTGCTCGCGGCCGGGCTTCTGGGGCTCTCCCGCTGGTTGAAGAGCACGCGACATCGCGAGGTAAGCAGCCTGCCGCGGCTCGGCCTCCGCAACGCCAGCCGCAGCCCGACTCGTAGCCTGCTCACGGTGGCGCTACTCGCGTCCGCCGCGTTTCTCCTTGTGGCCGTGGAGAGTTTCCGCCGCGAGCCCGGAAAGGACTTCAGCGAGAAGTCCGGCGGCAGCGGCGGGTTCAACCTTTTCGGCGAAGCGGATGCTCCGCTCTATCAGATCGCCGGCACCACGCTCGCGAAGTACGAGACGATTCCGCTCCGTCTCCGCACCGGCGACGACGCCAGTTGCCTGAACCTGTTCCAAGCCGCCCGACCGCGGATACTCGGCGCCCCGAACGCTCTCATCGAACGCGGTGGGTTCCAGTTCTACGAGACGCAAGCCATCACTCCGGAAGAGAAGGCCAATCCGTGGCGGCTGCTCCAGAAAGCGGATGACGCCATCCCCGTGTTCTGCGAGCAGAACACCGCCATGTGGATGCTCAAAACCGCAGTCGGCGGCATCGTGACCGTGCCGGACGACTCGGGAAACGAACTCAAGCTGAAGATCGTGGGCACGTTCGCGGACAGCCCGTTCCAAAGCGAACTGATCATGTCCGACGAGAACTTCGTGCGGCTCTTCCCGAAGCAGGACGGGTATCGACAGTTCCTCGTTCGGGTGCCGCCGGGCCAGGAGGAATCGGCCGCTCGCGAACTCGAACTCGGGCTGCGCCGCAACGGTTTCCTCGCGACACCGACAAAGGACCGCGTCGCCGCGTATCAGGCCGTGGTCGGGGCGTACCTCAGCACGTTCCAACTGCTGGGCGGCTTCGGGTTGCTGTTGGGCGTCCTCGGCCTCGCGGTCGTGTTGCTGCGCGGCGTGTGGGAACGGCTCGGCGAACTGGCGCTGCTCCGTGCCGTCGGCTATCGCACGCGGTCGTTGCAGTTCCTCGTGCTGGCCGAGAACGCGGCCCTGCTCGCCATCGGCATGGCGATCGGCGTGTTCGCCGCGCTCGCCTCCGTGGCCCCTCATGTGGTCCAAGGCGCGAGCGTGCCCTGGGCCCGCCTCGCCGGCCTGCTGGCCCTCGTCGTCGTCGTCGGTTTGAGCGTGGCCTCCGCGGCCACGGCGGGGATCCTGCGCGTGCCCGTGATCCCCGCCTTGCGGCGGGAGTAAGCCGGAGCGGCATGATATGCTGGAAGCCATGACGCGACCGGACATCGTCCAACGACCGCAGCCTCCGATCGAACCGCTCCGCCGCATTCTTCACGACAACCCCCTGAGGGCCTCCCCATGATTCGCCTCGGAATGCTGGACTTCGACACCTCGCACTCGGTCGCGTTCACGCAGCGGTTCAACCGAACCGGAGTGGCTGAGGATCAATTCGTGGACGGCGCGAAGGTCGTCGTCGGCTGCCCCGGCGAGTCGACGCTCGCGCCGAAGATGATCCCCGGCTACACCGAGACGATGAAGAAACTCGGCGTGCCGCTCGTCGAAAAGCCCGAAGAGATGATCGGCAAAGTGGACGCGATGCTGATCGAGGCCGTGGACGGCACCGTGCACTGGGACCGCGCCAAGCCCTTTCTCGAAGCCGGAATCCCGTGCTACATCGACAAGCCGTTCACGTGTTCGACCGCGGACGCGAAAAAGATCATCGACCTCGCCGAGAAGAAGAAGGTGCCGGTGTTCTCGTCGTCGTCCCTGCGGTACGCACCCGAGGTGGTCGAGTTCAACGCGGCGCCGCCGGTCGGGAAACTGATCGGCTGCACGGTGTGGTCGCCGGCTTCGCTCTCGCCGATCCCGGAACGCAACGCCGGGCTGTACCACTACGGCATCCACGGAGTCGAGGTGCTCTACACCCTCATGGGCCCCGGCTGCCAACGCGTCTCGTGCTTCCACGAGAAGGGGACGGACACCGTGACCGGCGTGTGGAAGGATGGCCGCCAGGCCACGCTTCGCGGCATCCGCGAGGGCGGCGGCGGTTATGGCTTCACCGCCTTCGGCGAGAAGGGCTTGAAACACGTAACCGTCGGCACCGGCGTCATCTACCGAGAACTGTGCAAGAAGATCGTCGAGACCTTCGAGAAGAAGCAATCCGTGCTCGACCCCGCGATCACCCTCGAAATCGTGGCCTTCATCGAAGCCGCGAACAAATCGGGCGCGAACCACGGCTCAGTGGAAACGGTGAAGTCATGACTCGAGCAGCGTTCGTGATGCTCGCCTGCGGGTTCGCGGCCTCCGCCGCGGATTGGCCGCAGTGGCGCGGGCCAGGCGGGAACGGCATTTACGACGCGCCAACATTGCCGGCCAAGTGGCCCGAGGAAGGCCTTCGTGCCGTGTGGACCGCGCCCGTGGGCGGCGGCTACGCCGGGATCGCGGTCGCGGACGGTCGCGTATTCACCCTCGATTACGAGAATGGTGTCGAACGCGTTCTCTGCCTCGACGCAAAGGCCGGCAAGGCTCTCTGGTCCCATTCGTATCCCGTGAAGTATGGCAATCTTGGCGGCTACGCGAACGGCCCACGCACCACGCCGACCATTGCGGGCGGCAAAGCCTACACCCTCGGCGCCGTCGGCCATCTCCATTGCTTCGACGCCAGGACCGGCGACATCCTGTGGAAGCACGACACTGTGGCCGCGTTCGGAGCCAAGGCCCCGGAGTGGGGCTTCGCCGGATCGCCGACCATCGACGGCGAAAACGTCATCGTTCATCTCGCGGCCGAAAAGAGCGGCTCCGTCATGGCGTTCGACCGCACCACCGGCAAGGAAGTGTGGCGCAGCCTGCCGGACCCCGGCGGCTATTGCACGCCCACGATCATTCACCCGCCCACGGGCAAGCAGGTCGTCCTGTGGACTCCGGAGTTCGTCCACGGGCTCGATCCTGCAACGGGCAAATCTTTATGGAAGGTTCCGTACAAGGTGACGTACGGCGTCTCCATCGCGCCGCCGATTTATCGGGATGGAATCGTCTTCGTCACCGGGTACTGGGAAGGGTCGAAAGCGATCCGCCTCGGGCCGAAGCCCACGGACGCCGAGGTGATCTGGACCAACGAGAAGCAACTCCGCGGGCTCATGGCGCAGCCGATGCACCGCGACGGCCACGTCTACAGTTTCGACCGCGACCTCGGCTTCTCGTGCTTCGAACTCGCGAGCGGAAAGAAACTCTGGGACGACGACAACACGCTCACGCCGAAGGCCCGCAATCCGCACGCCAGCATCGTGTGGCTCAACGACACCAATCGCATCCTGGCGCTGAACGCCACTGGCGAGTTGGTCCTGGGTCGATTGACGCCGAAGGCTTTCGAGGAGGAATCGCGGACGAAGGCGCTGAAGGGACGTGTCTGGGGCCACCCCGCCTTCGCGGGGCGATTCCTTTACGCGAAGACGGACGGCGGGGAGACTTGGCGGAATTCGGGCCCGCATTTGTTGACGTGCCTCGAACTCGCGAAATGAATCGTCACACGCCGCAGGTCGGGAGTTGGAAACCGATGCCGACGCAGTTGGTCCAGTTCTTGGCGGCGCCTTGCTGCACGTAGAAGCGGTCGTTCGCATAGAGCAGCGCGGAGTCGCTGCCGTCCAGGAAGGCGGCATGAGTCACGCCGTCGTCGTGCAGTTGGTCCCGGATCGAGTCGATCGTGAGCCCGGAGACGCCGTCCGGTTGCACGACGATTCGCAACGGAAGAGCGCCTTTCCCGAAGCCGATGATGACTTTGCCCACGGATGGCCCGCGTTCGGCGAACGCGGCATACGCCGCGCTGCTTCGCACCTCGAGGAATGGCTTGTGCTTCGGGTCGGGAGGGCCGGTCAGGGCGGCGCCGGCCGGCACGCCGAGGCGATACACGTTCGTCGGGCCGTACTTCATGCCGTCCATGATGAGCGGCCCCAACCCGCCGACCGCGGACTCGCCGGCGGCCGGCGGATCGCCGAGGGCGAAGGAGTATCCGCCAAGCGGCCCCTCGCTCCACGACACATGGAACCGATCGGGCTCGGAGGTACCGCCGAGCGCCTGACCGCGGCCACGAACGATCCCGATCGGGGCCCCGCCGCCGCGGTACATGTTCCCGTTGATCACGACCGCAAGTCGACTGGCCTTGGCGAAGTCCTTCACGCTGGAGGCGAACCGCCAGTACTTGGTGCGCATGAACGTGCGCATCTGGGCGGAGCCGGGAAGCGAGACGAAGAACGCGCCGTCCTTCTCTTCGATCGAGGGTTTGGCGGGCGACTCGGTGCAGTCCGCGGCCGCGGAGGGAATGTTGTCCGTTCCGTTGACCGCGAGATAGCGGGCGGCGGGTGCCAGCGGGTGCGGGGCGCCACGCCACGCGCCGAGATGCGCTCCCGTACCGAGGGGCCCGGCGACGCGGAACTTGCCCGGGCCGCCGCCGCCGCTCGGCGAGTTCAAATGGCCGGCGCCGTCCCAGCCGAACCACGGATCGGGATTCGCGTTGCCGCCGGACTGTTCCATGGTCTCGCTCCCGGATCGCGGCGTCACTCGTAGTCGTTCTTCGACTGATCCTTCAACTTGCTGACGTCCGAGTTCTCCGCCACCTTGATGACGGGAATGTACCGGTTCGAACCGGGAATCGCAATGAATTGAATTTGCCCCTTCACGCTGACCCATTCGAGGTCGTTGAATCCGCTCAGCGCGTAGGGCGTGACGATGCGGACCTTCAGGGGAATGGTGTCCGCCGCGCAGCACGTCATGCGAAGCCGGATGAGCGAGAATTCCTTGTCTCCAAGGCGGCGGAATCGACCCTCGAGCAGGGCCGTCTGCCCTTCGAAGATGCGTCGCTTGTCCTCGTTGTTGGCGGCATCGTTCAGGTCGTTGAAGCTCACGACCGTGCCATCCTTGCTCGCGACCGCGGCGAGGTTCACGTCGCCGATCGATTCGTCCTTGCCGAGCATTTTCGCGATGCGGTCCTGGCTGAACCCGGCGTTCGGCACGCCGATGAAGAAGAGAGCCACGGGGAAGAAGAGCACCATCATGCGCGCGAACACCCACGCGAGATCGTGGCTGTGCCCGTGATCGTCCGCCGAGTGATCGTGGTCGTGGCCATGCCCGTGGTCATGATGATGGTCGTGCTTGTGATCGTGGCCGTGGTCGCAATCGGGGCCGTGAACGTGCCCATGATCGTGTTCGTGCTTGTGATCATGATCGTGGCCATGATCGCAATCCGGGCCGTGGACATGCCCATGATCGTGGTGATGATGGTGGTCGTGGGCGTGCTTTTGAGCGGCCCCGGCCTCCTTCCACACCGCGAGCGCCCGGATGGCCGTGAGCGCGACCACCGCGATCCCACCGATCAACACCGGCAAGCGGAACTGTTCCGCGAGCACGTACTGAAGCCGGCCGCTCGTATAAAGCAGGATCGCGACCGCGCCGAACAACCCGACCACGAAGATCGTGAGAAGCTGTTCCACGAAGTAATCGCGGAGCGATTCGCCGTGGTGGTGATGATGGTCGTGCGCCATGGGAGCCTCCCTCAACCGGGCATGCCGGTCCAGCCGTTGTTCCGATAGATCACGTGAACGGCGAAGCAGTAGAGCAGCACCTGGATCGTCACGCAGGTCACGATCGTGAGGATGAGCCGCGGCTTGAACACGCGGGTGTACATGAGCAGCAGCTTGAGATCGAGCATCGGCCCGAGCGTGAGAAACGCCAGTTTCGCTGAGATGTGCATCTTCGTGAAGCTGGCGGCGACGAACGCGTCCGCCTCGGAACAGAGACACATCAGAACGGCCATCAGCATCATGGCCGGAATCGCGAGGAACGGTTCGGTCGTCGAGAGCGTTTCGATCTGTTCCGAGGTGATGTACTGTTTGGCGAACGCGGCCAGCACCGCCCCGAGGATCAGGAACACGGTGATGTCCACAAAGTCGTGCATCGCGGTGGACGAGATGTTCGAGAGCCGCTGCATGACGGTGCGTTTGGGCTTCGCCGCGGGAGCCTCGACCACGTCGAGCGAGAGCGACTTCTTCGGTTCCCGAGCGGGGGGCATCGCGGCCGGAGCCAACAGCTTCGTGCCGTGCTTCACCCACAGCGTCTGAACCACGAGGCCCGTGATCACGGCCACGAGAAAACCGATCCCCACGCGCAGGCCCACGACTTCGGGGCCGATCTTGTGGTCCTTGAACGCGATCCAGGTGCTGAAAATCACGACGAGGTTGATGATCGGCCCGGCAAGCATGTACGCGATGCAGCAGGAGAGCGGCAGCCCCTTGCGAAGGAGCCGTCGCATGACCACCACGATTCCGCATTCGCACATCGGGAACACGAGCCCGAGCACCGCGCCGATCATCACCGAGGGCACCACCGCCTTCGGGAGAAACTTCGTGATCGCTTGCTGCGGGAGGAACTCTTCGAGGATCCCCGCCACCACCGCTCCGAGCACGATGAACGGCATCGCCTCCCAAAGGACGGCGCTGAACGTGAGGATGAAGTCCAGGATTTCCTTCACCGGGTCACCGCCAAAGATCAGGTGGGAATACCCTCGGTACGCGGGACGAGGGAGGATGGTTCATTCTAGCGGGGCAGGGCGGGGGAGCGGCGGCGCAAACCCGCGACCATGGCCGTGAGGAAAAACAGACCGACGCACACGACCACGATCGTGCCGCTGGGCCCGAACTTCACCGGTTCATCCCCGCCGACACGAACCGCGACCGCCGTGCTGAGCCAGAAGCCGAGCAAGCCGGAGAGAACGCAGAAGCCGACCGTAAACCAGAACATCTGTCGCAAGTTGCGGGCCACGTTGGACGAAGCCGCGGCCGGGACCACGAGGAGCGCGTTGATCAACAGCGCACCCACGGCCTTGAGGGAGAGGTTCACCACGAGCGCAAGCACGATAATGAACAAGTAGTTGTTCAGCCGCAGGCTCACGCGGCGCGTGCGGGCCAGGCTCGGACTGAAACTCGCGAACACGAGATCGTTGTACCGCCACGCGAACAACCCGCCGACGACGAAGACGAGCACGAACAGGTAAATCAGATCCAACGGCGCCACGAAGAGCAGCGAGCCGAAGAGGAAACTCTCGGGGTTGAAGGCGCTGCGATCCCGAAGGATGCGGAAGAGCATCGCTCCGAAGCCGATGGCGAAGGCGAAGAAGACGCCGATCACGGTGTCTGAAGCGAGCGACGTCTGTTCCCGAACGTAGACCATGGCCGCGCCGACGAGCGCCCCGAAGCTGACCATGACCAGCGGCACGACCCACGCCGAGAGCGCATCCGCGGCTTGGCGATCCGCCGCGGCGTTGCCCGTGACCGGGGCCGCGAACAACACCGAGAGGTACCCAAGAGCGATCCCGGCGAACGCGCAGTGAGCCATCGCGTCCGAGAAAAACGCCATGCGATTGCCGACGACCATGGAGCCGACCATGCCGCACAGCGTGCAGACGAACAGCAGGACGAGCACGCCCTTGACGACGAACAACTCCGCCCCGACCGCATCGGCCAGCGACCGGACCAGATTCTCCATCCATTCCACGGGCATCAGAAGTCTTCCGCGGTGAGCGAGTCTTGAGCGGCGTGTCGGACACGCAGGACGTGCACCTGATCTCCTTCGACACGGAACAGAATCCGATGAACGTGGCGGTATCGGCGATACAGAATCATGCGCAGATCGAACCCAAGTTCATCGGCCTCTTCGGCAAGCGGCCACTTTTCCGGATCGTTTTCCAAGGAGGCGACTCGACCCAGTACGCCACGATACCACTTTTCGGCCGATACCCGGGACACTTCGCGTGCGAGAAACGTGTAAGTTCGCTTCATGTCGGCGAGCGCGCCCGCGTCGATAGCGACTTGATGGCTCAAGTTTGACCTCACTTGGGCAAGTTGAACTCTCGAGCAAACTCGGCCTGAACTTCCTCCAGTGTGAAACTCTTTCCACCTCCAACGGACTCTTCATGTCTCGACTTCAGAAGAGCGAGCTCCTTCTCGCGGTCGTACGGGGCCATCGGGTGGGGATACTCGAGCCGCTCACGCACTTCGACGTGGACGCGTGCGCCTTCCGGCAACCGGGCGTCGTCGTCGAGCACGACCACGCCGTTCATTACCGTTCCTTCGAGCGTCATGGGTTCGCCCTCCCGCGGGAATTGTACCACGTCGTTACAGCCGGCTCGCGGCTCGCTCGAGGATCGCCATCGAGTCCACCGCTTCGGCCTGGGTGATCGTCAGAGGCGGCGCGACCCGAACGACCTTCTTCGAGAGCGGCCCGAGCAGGTGAATGCCGTCGGCGCCGTCGCCGCGGTAGCACTCGAGCACGAAGGCGCTGGCGTTCTCCGCGGCGGTCCGTCCGCCCGCGTCCTGGAACTCCACGCCCCAAACCATGCCGTCCTTCTCGCCGCGAACCGCGGCCACGGCCGCTCGCGATTTCAGCTTCAACAACCCGGCCTCGATGATGCGCGACGGTTCCTTCATGGTGGCAATCACGTCGCGGGCTTCGAACTCGTCCAGCGTGGCGAGCACGGCCGCGCAACAGAGAGGGTTCGCGCTCCACGTGTCCGAACCTTCACCGTAATCGAGCGAGTTGAAGAGGTCCGCGCGGCCCACGGCCGCGGCCACGGGCACGCCATTGCCGAGACCCTTGCCCAGAACCACGATGTCCGGTTCGAGCCCGTATGTGGAGTAGGCGTAGAGGCTGCCGGTGCGGCCGAAGTTGGCTTGCACTTCGTCCAGGATGAAGACCACATCGTGCGTCTTGCACCACCGGTCGAGCAGTTGCAGGTATTCCTTGTGCGGGTGGTACGAGCCGCCGCCGCCGAGGTATGGCTCGGTGATGAGCGTGCCGATCTTTCGCCCGAACTGGTGGAGCAGGGAGTCCAGTTCCTTCTGATACGGGGCGGGGTCGAACTTCGCGTCGCGATTGGCGATGTCCCGGCATTCGGCCATCGGGAAGGAGATGAACTTGACGCGCGGGTCGCGTTCGGCGTCGGTCTCGGAGCCGGTGACGGCGTTGGCGAGGCCCTTCTTTCCGTGGAAGCCGAATCGCGTGGCGAGGATCATCGGCCGCGTGCGGTCGCGGGCCTGACCCACCCAAAGAGCTTTTTGAATGGCCTCGGAACCGGACGCGGCCCAGAGCACTTCTTCCATCCGCCCGCCGCCCGGAGCCGCTCGCAGCGACTTGAGCAACCGCCGTGAGGCATCCACCTCCACCGGCGTGATCGCGTTGTACGCCGTCATCGGCGCAGCCGCGAAGTACGGCTGCGATTCGTCCGGCGTCGCGGGCCATCCCATGTACTTCGAATACCGCGTCATCCAGGCCGTCGGGTTGTGTCCGAGGTTCGACACGAGCACACCGGAGGTGAAGTCGAAGAGCCGGCGGCCGTCCGCGGTCCAGTGAAACACCCCGGCGCTCGACGCGATCACGGCCTGAGTCGGGGTGAACGTCCGCAGGGAACGCGGTTCGACTCGCGTAAGCGAGCCGCGAAGCTCGTTGGCTTTCGGCTCGCCGGCGTGCTGGATCGCAGGATGCATCGGTGTTCTCGCTTCGTTTCTCGGGCTGATTCTACGACCCATCGGACGGACGGCGTGACCTTCAGGTTCGCTCATTCCACGACGAGGAACTCGTTCGCGTTGAACAAGCCGCGTGCGAGGGCCGGGAGGCCGTGTTGCGTCACCAGTTTCTCCGCGAGGGCCCGTTCGGGGGCGGTGGGTTCGCGGCCGAAGGCGAGGCGCCAGGCGCGGGCCACCTGCTTCGGCACGTCGTTCGGCTCCTCCCTCTTCACCCGATCCGCGAATGCCCCCGAGACACGCAGCGCGAAGCCGCCGTTCCACAAGGAAAGAGCCTGAAGCGGAGTCGTGGTGATGGCGCGACGCGGAGCCGCGGCGGCGGGGTCCGGGCAGTCGAAGGTGTCCAGCAAGCCGGTGTTGCCGCCGCGCGGCGTGAAGCGATAAATGCTGCGCCGCCGAGCCTCCGGCGTGTCCGGGTCGAACGGGTCGTAATAGGCGGTGCCGTTGAAGTTCCGTTCCTTGTAATCGGAGAAGCCCTTGCCGCCGACCGTCGGATCGAGCAGCCCCGCGACGGCGAGCATCGAATCGCGAACGGCCTCGCCTTCAAGCCGCCGCGGCTTCATCCGCCACAGCAGTCGGTTGTCCGCGTCGATGGCCATGGCGTCCTTTCGCGGCGCGGACGATTGCCGATAAGCGGCCGATGTCACGATTCGCTTGTGGAGCCGCTTCAACGACCAGGCCGGCCCTTCGGTCGGATTCATGAATTCGGAGGCGAGCCAGTCCAACAATTCGGGGTGGCTCGGACGGCCGCCGTTGAATCCGAAGTCGCTCGGCGTCTCGACCAAACCCATGCCGAAGTGATGGTGCCAAACGCGATTCACGATCACCCGTGCGAACAGCGGATTGTTCGGCGAGGCGATCCACTCCGCAAGCCGCACGCGGCGATCCGCGTCGCTCGCCTCCGCGGTCAGCTTGAAGTCGAAGCTCGTGGCCGCGAGAGCCGGCAACCCGCTCGGCGAAACGATCTCGCCAGGCGTCTCGACTTGCCCGCGATGCAGGAACCGCGTCGTGGCCGGCTTTTGTGCCACGTTCGCGTAAACGAACTCATTCGCCCGGCCGCGAACGGCTCCGAGTTCGGCCGCGAGAGCCGTTCGCTTTTTGCGAAGCTCCGCAGCGGTCGTCCGCGCTTCCGGCGCGAGCTTCTCGTCGATTTGTGCCTCGCTGATGAACGACGGCCCGCCGGCGAACGACGCCGCCACGTCGTCCGCGGTCAGCGCCCGATCGTAAACCCGCGCCGCGTGAACCGTGCCCGCCAGCATCCGGTTCCCGCCCGCCGGTTCATGCCGACATCCGAACGCGACGACCGCCATGCCGGCCTTGAACTCGCGCGGCCCGTTCGACTTGTACCCTTTCCCATACGGCCGCCCGTTCCGATACCCCGTGATCGTGCCGTCCGCCGCGTACGAAATCGCGAAGTGAACCGGTTCGTCCCCAGTCTCGGGGTCGCCGCCGAAGGGCTTGGTGCGCACGAACCCATTGCTGCCGGCCATCCAGCGGCCCGGCTCGTTCTCGCCGAACACGATCGCGTCGAAATCGCCGCCGTCGGGCGTTTCGAGGCTGATGACCCCGCCGCCACGCTGAGTGCGATTGTCCAGCGTCACCCACGCTTCGATGGTTTTGCTTCGAAGACTGGAGCCGAGGGCCGCGGTGCGAAGGAAGCCGGTCTTGCCGTCGAAAGTCGCTCCGCTCGGGGTGAACTTCGCCGTGCCGATCGCCTTCGCGTGCATGAGGCCGACGCGGTCGTTCGGCCCGGCGCGGAAGTCCCACGCGGCGATGGGGGAGGGCAGGGGGCCCTTCGCGTTCCCGCCGCTCTTCAGGATCGCCTTGCGAACCGGTTCTTCGATCGCTGCGAGGGCCGAGGTCACCGCCGCGAGGTCCTTCTCGAGACGTTTCGCCTCGGACTCGTCGGCTCGAATCGGGAGCGGTCGTTCGCCGTGGTTCACTCCCGCGAGCGTGGCGACGAGGCGGTAGTAATCCGTCTGCGAGATCGGGTCGAACTTGTGATCGTGGCAGCGGGCGCAATTCACCGTGAGGCCGAGGAACGTCTGCCCGACGGCGCCGACGAGATCCTCGAGTTCGTCCTGTCGGGCCACGGCGCGCATCTGATCGTTGCCGAGCACGGTGTTGTGAACCGCGGCCACGAGGTAGCCCGTGGCCATGATCGCGTCCGCGTCGAGGGGTTGAAGCACGTCCCCGGCGAGTTGCAGCTTCGCGAAGCGGTCGTAGGGCATGTCCGCGTTCAGGGCGCGGATCACCCAGTCGCGGTAACGCCACGCGTGGGGGCGGGCCGCGTTGCGTTCGAAGCCGTCCGTTTCGCCGTATCGCACCACGTCCAACCAGTGGCGGGCCCAGCGTTCCCCGTAGTGCGGCGAGGCCAAGAGCCGATCGACAAGTTTGGAGTAGGCCTCGGGCGAGGTGTCCTTCTCGAACGCGGCCACCTCTTCGGGCGTCGGCGGAAGTCCGGTCAGGTCGATGGTCACGCGGCGAATCAGAACTCGCTTCGCTGCCGGAATCCCGAGTGACAGCCCCTTGTCGCTCAGCTTCGCGGCGACGAACGCGTCCACGGCATGGACGAACTTTCCGCTCGGAGGCATCGGCTTCTTCACCGCCTGAAGCGACCACCAGTCGTAGCCGGCCCGCGTGTTCGTGGTGATTCGGAACGGGTCGATCGGGTCCGCACCCCACTTCGCCCCGGCTTCGATCCACTCCTTGAGGAGCTTCTTCTCGGCGGCGGCGAGCGGTTTCTTCGGCGGCATCTCGTCCGAGGCCACCCGTTCCCAGAGCGAACTCTCCGCGAGCTTCCCCGGGACCACGGAGCCATCCTTGCCCAGAACCGCGTCCTTCTTCGAGAGATCGAGATCGCCTTTGGGCTTGGCTCCGCGATGGCAATCGAGACAATGCGATGCGAGAATCGGGGCGATGTCGCGGTCGAAGTCCGGGGCGGCACTCGCGGCCGATCCGCTGACGAGGAACGCGAACCCGTACGCCAATCGCATCATGAAGGAACTCACGGTGGGAGAGTGGCATTGTCAGCGGCGGCGGCCCCGGATGCAACCGCGCTCTTTCGTTGAAATGATCCGTGTCTCGCGGCGTTATCCGTGTATCCGTGGGGAATCGCCATGAAACGGAAGGCCGGCCGGTTCGCGCTTTCACTCGGCGCCCAGCGTCGCCTCTTCGGCTTCGGCGTGCTCGGCGCCGCCGTCGTGTTCACCTACTGGTTCCTGTTCTCGGACGGCATCCCGATCATCTGGGGGCCCTCGGCGAGCGCCGCGGAAATTGCCGAAGGTCGCGAGCTGTTCGAGCACGAATGGCAGCCGAACGATCCATTGGCCCATGGCGATGGCCTCGGCCCCGTCTTCAACGCGAAGTCCTGTGCGACCTGCCACTTCCAGGGTGGGCTTGGCGGCGGCGGCCGAAACGAGCACAACGCCGTCAGCTTCGAGGTTCACGCCCGGCCGAACGACCCGAACTTCCGCACCGGCACCATCCACAACTTCAGCGTCGATCCGGCACGGAAGGAATCCTTCAAGCTGCTCAAGACGATGTTCCCGACCATCGCGGGCCGCACGTTTCAAACCGGTTCGCCCGGCTGCCAGACGACCGTGACCATTCCCGACTTCGATCCCGTGAGCGCCCAGCAGGTTCAAACCACGGCCCTGTTCGGCGCCGGGTGGATCGATCTGATTTCGGATCGGGCCATCATCCGGAACTTCAGAAACCGCGGGATCCGCGAGGCGACCCGCGAGTTGAGCCTGAAGTTCGACAACGTGCCGGTCGGCCGGATTCGGCACGTGGATGGCGGAGTCGGCAAGTTCGGCTGGAAAGGTCAGTTCTCGCGGCTCGAGGACTTCGTCGCGGCGGCGTGTGCGAACGAACTCGGCCTCGGCACGCTCCACACCGAACAAGCAAAGCCGTTGGCCGGCAACGCGTCCGCGTCCGCCCCGGACCTGGACCGCAAGCAGTTCCGCTCGCTGGTGTCGTTCGTGAAAACGCTGCCGAAACCGATCCAGGTGGATGGTCCCGAGGTGGAGCAGGGAAGGGCCGCATTCACCGAGATCGGCTGCGCCACCTGCCACGTTCCGAATATGGGAGGCGTGAAGGGCGTGTACTCGGACTTCCTGCTCTACACGCTTGAAGACCCGCAACCTCGCGGCGGCAGCCGCGGCGACTACAACGAACCGCCGCCGGAGCTCAATCTTGCCACACGACCCGAGGGCGACCCGAAACCTGCCGAATGGAAGACGCCGACGCTCTGGGGCGTGGCCGACTCCGCGCCATATCTGCACGATGGTTCCGCCGCGACGCTACGAGAGGCGATCCTCCGGCACCGCGGCGACGCCAAGATCGTACTGTAGCGTTACGAGGAGGCGACCCCGGCCGATCAGGACGCCCTCCTCGCCTTCCTCGGCAGCCTCAAGGCTCCTCCGACCGCACCGCAACTCCGCGACCCGTCCATCACTCGCCTCGTCAAGAAATGATCGCCTTGCGATTCGCGAGTCATTTCGATCGAGCGGGACGTGCGTTCGGCACATCCCGCTCGCTTCGTTCAGCCGCCCACGACCAACTTTTTGACGTGGGGGGCTTTCTTTCATTCGCCGCGCCGCGAGAATAGCCCCATCCCGCGAACCGCCCGAGGGCTCTCCCATGCTCGCAACCCCGATTTCCCGGCGTTCTTTCCTTCAAGCGGGCGGCCTCGCCGCCGCCGGACTGCTCGCTCCGCGCGCGATCGCAGCCGAGGCCGAAGGCGATCTTGGGCACGGCATTTCCCTCGGCGTTCAAAGCTACACCTTCCGCAATTTCGACCTCGAACCCGCTCTCAAACGCATCAAGGAACTCGGCATCAAGAACGCGGAGTTCTACGCGAAGCACATCCCGCCCGACTCGAAGGGCGAAAAGCTCGCGGGCATCCTCTCGCTGTGCAAGGAGTACGACGTCAAGCCCGTCGGCTTCGGCGTCTCCGGCTTCAGCAAGAACCACGACGCCAACAAGAAGCTCTTCGAATTCGGCGCGGCCTGCGGCCTGAAGTATCTCTCGGCCAGTCCCTCGATGGACTCGTTCGACAGCCTCGACAAGCTCGTGGACGAATACAAGATCGCCATCGCCATTCACCCGCATGGTCCGGTGGGGAAGGGTCGCGACGCGTGGTGGTCCGCGGAAATCATCATGAACGCCGTGAAGGATCGTCACAAGCTCATCGGTTCGTGCCTCGATACTGGCCACCTCATTCGTATGGCCCAGCTTGGCGAGAAGCTCGACCCGGCGGAGCAGATCCGCGTCATGGGCTCCCGGAATTTCGGAATGCACATCAAAGATCACGACAATCAGAAAAAGGAAGACGTGGTCTTCGGCGATCCGAAGGGTCATCTGGACATCGCGGCGGTTCTCAAGGCGCTTCAGGTCGTCAAGTTCCAGGGCGCCATCAGCATCGAATACGAGAATCACCCGCAGGATCCCTCTCCGGACATGAAGAAGTGCGTGGCGTACACGCGCGAAACGGCCAAGAAATCGAAGTGACATGAGGAACGCGCGGACATGACGCCCGAGGAAATCGCCGAGCTTCGCCTGAAGCGTTACAACGGCACCGTGGTGTACCTGAAGAAACTCCACTCGGACCTCATGGTGCTGCGGGTGAAGCCGGACTTCCCGCGCCCCGCACACAAACCCGGCCAATACTGCTCGCTCGGGCTGGGGAACTGGGAAGCTCGGACCGAGGGGTGTCAGGTCGAAAGCCTTCCCGAGGCGGACCTCGCGAAAGTGGTTCGCCGGGCCTATTCCATCAGTTGTTCGATGCTGGGCGACGGCTCCAAACTCCTCGACGTCGCCACCACCGATTATCTCGAATTCTACATCGTGCTGGTTCGCGAAAATGCGGACGGCCGCGTGCCCGCGCTCACCCCGCGTCTCTTCAATCTCAAAGAGGGCGACCGCCTCAACATCGGCGAAAAAATCACCGGCATGTATACGCTGGACGTCGTAAAGCCGACGGACAATGTCATTTTCCTGGGCACCGGCACCGGGGAAGCGCCCCATAACTATATGTTGTGGGAATTGTTGAACCGAGGCCACACCGGGAAAATCCTTTCCGCCTCATGCGTGCGATTCGGACGCGATCTCGGATATCTGCCGACTCATCAGTCGTTGATGACGCTTCACCCGAACTACAAATACCTGCCGCTCACCACTCGCGAAGCGACCATCACGAAGAAAGTGTACATCCAGGACGTGATCTCCGGCGGGGAGTTGGAAGAACAACTGGGCGCCAAGCTCGACCCGCAGAACACGCACGTCTTCCTCTGCGGCAACCCGAAGATGATCGGCGTCCCCACCCGCGACAAAGAAACCGGAATCAAGCAGTATCCGAGCCCCACCGGCGTCATCGAAATTCTCGAGAACCGCGGATTCCAGGCGGACGTCTCCGCGATCAAGTTCAAGGGCAACATCCACTTCGAAGAATATTGGTGATCGATGGCGGAGATCAATGAACTGATCGGCGGATACAAGCTGCGGACGATGCTCCAGACGGGGCAGACTTCGCAGGTGTTCGAGGTCGTCGATCCGCGCAGCAATCGCCATTTCGCCATGAAACTGCTGCTGCCCGAGGCCGCGGGGAAGGCCGCGGATCGCGAGGCGCTCTTCAACGAAGCCGAGATCGGCGTCAAGCTCGCGCATCAAAACGTGATTCGAATCTACAAGGTGAACCGCTCCCCCGAGACGCCCCACTTCATCATGGAGTTCTTCCCGTCCGGCAGCTTGCGGCTCCGACTCCAGGCCAAGGACACGAAGTTCATTCGCGAACACGCGAGGAAGATCTTCAAGGAAGCGGCCACTGGCCTCGCGTACATGAACGCTTCGGGCTACGTCCATCGCGACGTGAAGCCGGACAACATCCTCGTGAACTCCCTCGGCGACACGAAGATCATCGATTTCGCCATCAGCAAGAGGATGAAGCTCGGCTTCTTCGAGAAACTGTTCCGCAAGAAGAAGCCCCAGGGAACCCCGAGCTTCATGAGCCCCGAACAAATCCGCGACACGCCGCTCGATGGCCGTGCGGACATCTACAGCTACGCCTGCACCCTCTACGAACTCACGACCGGCCGCAAGCCGTTCGTCGGATCCACGCAAGGGGACCTGCTCACGCGGCACTTCACCGAGAAACCCGTGAGCCCCGTGACGTACAACAAGGACTTGAGCGACGAGTTCGGGGCGCTCGTGCTCAAAATGATGGCCAAGAAGCGCGAGGATCGCCCGACCAACTTCCACGAAGTGCTGATTGAACTTCGCAAGGTGAAGATTTACAAGGACGAGAAGCCCGCCGCAGACGAGGAGTGACGTTAGAGATGGTTTCCAAACCGCTTCCGTTCGAGCAGGACATTCACGAACTCGAGTTGCTGCTGGCGCGGCTCGAGGCCTCGCCCGATGCGCCGGGAACGACCGACTCCATCCGGCAGATGCGTCGTGAGGTCATGAACCTCAAGCGAGAGCGCTACGCGAACCTGAACGCGTGGGAAACGGTGCTCGTGTCCAGGCATGAAGAACGCCCGCAGACGATGGACTACGTCGAGATGATGTGCGACGAGTTCGTGGAGTTGCACGGCGACCGCGCCATCGGGGACGACCGCGCGATCCGCACCGGGTTCGCCCGCATCGGCGACTTCAAGGCGCTTCTCGTCGGCCATCAGAAGGGCCACACCACGGCCGAACGCCTCCAGTGCTTCTACGGCTGCGCCCACCCGGAAGGGTACCGCAAAGCGCTCTCGAAGATGAAGCTCGCGGCGAAGTACGACCTGCCGATCATCTCGTTCATCGACACCCCGGGCGCGTACCCGGGCATCGGCGCCGAGGAGCGCGGCCAGGCCCAACTCATCGCCACGAGCATCCTCGAGATGTTCCGCATCCGCACGCCGATGATCTGCGTCGTGATCGGGGAAGGCGGCTCCGGCGGGGCGCTCGGCATCGGCGTGGGCGATCGCGTGAGCATGCTCCAGCACGCCTACTATTCGGTGATCAGCCCCGAGGGGTGCGCCGGCATCCTGTGGAAGGTGGCGACCGAGACGACGAAGCCGAAAGCCGCCGGCGCCTTGAAACTCACCTCCGCGGACCTGCGGGCCTTGGGCGTGATCGACGACGTGATCGCCGAGCCGCTTGGCGGCGCCCACCGCGCTCCGCGGGACATGGCGAACAGCCTCAAGACCTACCTCGTGCGCCAACTCCGCGACCTCACCCAACAACCGCTCGACGACCTGCTCGCCAAGCGGTACGCCAAGTTCCGGGCGATGGGTGTCTTTTCCTGAGCCCGAGTGAAAAGTGCTTGTTTTCCCGGCGAAATCGCGGTTTTGGTCGATAATCGGCTTTCAATACATAAGATACATTATCGGACGTTGCGAGATTGGGCCCTAGGCGCCGATCCGAACGCGGCGCGTTCCTGCCACGGCCGATAATGTGCGTTATGTATCGGTGATCAGAGAGCGTGGTGAGCCTCAAACTGGCTCGTTGGCTTTCCTATGTCGCAAGCTCGCTTCAAATTCGCTGCGTGTCATCGCTCGCGCTTTCGCCAATTCGAGACGAGAACTCCGATCGGACTCATGGTTCGGATCGAATCGTGCGATTCGTCGCTTGTCCCAAACCGTGATCACGAGGACGACAGCGGCCATCGCGACGGAGACCGAGCCAAGAACGATCGTTTGGGCTGGCCCCGATCGCAGCAAACTCCAGATGGCACCCATCGTAGACGTACTCCGTCGGGCAGCGTTCACATTGAACGATCTTGAGATCGCGGCCCAACACCTCGGAGGTGTATTGAGTGATGGTGAAGAACAGAGGAATCACGGTACGCCCTCTAAGGATGTACGCCCATCGTAATCGAGGATCCCTGAATCGCAAGAATCCGCTGGCTATAACAGCCCAATGAACTTTACTGCGCCCCCCACTGTCCGTGCCGGGATGATCGGCTTCGGGATGATCTTCGACGACACCTACCGGCCAGTCTTTGAAGCCGTAAACAAGTTTCCGTTGTATTCCCCCAGCACCGGCCCCGTGCGGGTGGAACTCGCTGCGGCGGCGACTCGGACCGGCGCTCGCGTTCAGAAGTACCTCGACCGCGGAGCCGTGCCCGCGTTTCGAAATTTCTCCGGGCCGGACGCCACCGAGCGCCTCCTGGCGTCCGGGGTGGACGCCGTCTGCATCGCGACGCCGGACGATCGCCACTTCGAGCCCGCGAAGGCCGCCCTGCTCGCCGGCAAGCATGTGCTCATCGAGAAGCCCTCGGTTCTCACCCTGGACAAACTCGACGAACTCGCGAGGCTCGCCGAGGAGAACGGCGTGCTCGCGAAGGTCGTGTACCACAAACTCGCGGACCCGGACCACAAGAAGCTGCGCACCCTATACCAGGACGGCGTTCTTCAACACGTGAACAACGGCTACTGCTCGCTGCTCGAACCGAAGAGCATCTCCGGCGGGCAGTTCGCGGAGTGGATCGCGGGCCGAAACCCGGCCACATACGTCGCCGTGCATTACCTCAAACTCATCGACTTCACCTTCGGCCCAAACTGGGCCTTGAAGCGGATCTCGGCGACGGGCCAACGCGGGCTCGTCGGCCCGGCCACCGGCAACACGTGGGACTCGGTTCAACTGCAGGTCGTGTACCGCCACCCGGATCAGCGCGAGGCGGCGTTCGACATCCACACGAGTTGGGTGACGCCGGACAACTTCCCCGGGTACGTCGAACAGGAAGTGCAGTTTCGGTTCGACAACGGAGTCTGGAGCGCCCACCAGCGGAAGCGCGGCGTCGAACTCACGATCGAGGGCCGCACGCCGAACGAGTTCAAGAACACCCCGAACTACCACTACAACGGCACGTTTCTCGAACCGTGGGGCGAACGCACACAGCGCGGATACGGTATCGAAATCATCGAGCGTTTCTTTCGCGAAGTGGCGTTCGTGGAGCACGGCGGAACGTCCGATAATCGCGCCGATCGGCTGAAGGCGATGCGGGCGCTCGCGTACAACGATGCGGCGAACGACCGCAACTGCGTGGCCATCGTGCAGGCTTTGGAGGCCATCCTCGCCCGCGCCGCGTCCGGCACGCCCGGCTGCGTGGCATGCGTGAATCATCCACTTGGCGGTCTCGTGCTCTTCGAACCGGGATCGAACCGAACCGACGTGCTGTACGCGGGCCGCGTGTGAAGCCTTGAAGCCGGCACATCACTCACTCTCTGCCCGGCCGGAAAAGTCGCCCCAGACTGTTGACGCGAACCGGGCACAGTGGGAAGATGTCCCGCAGGTTCCGCCCGTTGCTGCCCCCGGAACCGCCGCCGACCGACACGGATGTACCCGCCCCGAATCTCACCTCCCGACGGGAGCCGCCGAGCATGATCTCTCCGAACCGCATTCGCGCCGCGTTCTTCACGCTCGCTTGTGCCGCCGTCTTCCAACTGGCTGAACGCCCCGCGAAGGCGCAACCCACGCCGGACCAGCAAGCCGCGATGCTCCTGGATGCCGGCCGCAAAGCTTACAACGACGGCAATTTCCCCTTCGCCGCGGATCGCTTCCGCGAGTTCCTCACGAAGTTCGGCGGCCACAAAGACGCCCACGCCGCCCGGTTCGGGCTCGGTCTCGCAATTCTGGACATTCAACCGCAAGACTACCAGAAAGCGGTCGAAGCCTTCGCCCCGGCCGCGAACGAGAAGGCTTTCCCGGATCAACCCCTGGCCACGTACTACCTTGGCGTCGCGCAACGCGGGCTCGGGCATAAGGAACTCGCCGAGGGGATCGCACGGCCGAACGAGATGCCGCAACGCCAGCAGACGGCGAACGGGCGATTCACGGAAGCGTTGAAGAGCTTCACCACCGCCCGCGAGATGTTCGAGAAGAAGATGCCGGCCGACGCCGAGTGGGCGGCCCGTTCCCGTTGCGACACCGCCGAGATGGAACTTCGCCTGAACAAGACGAAGGACGCCCGCGCAACCGTGGAACCGTTCGCGAAGGATGCTGCCCTCGCCAAGAGCAGGTTCCGCCCGCTCGGGTTGTACTACCACGGCGTGGCCTGCTCGCAACTGAACGACGTGCCCGCGACCGCGAAGAGCCTCGGCCAGTTGGCGCCGTTCGATCAGCCGTACGGCCCGCACGCCCGCTACCTCATGGGTCGGGTTCACCAACAGCAGGACGAGAAAGCCGAAGCCGCCGCCGCGTTCGACGCCGTGATCGCCGGTTGGGACAAACAGAAGAAGGACGCGACCGAAGCGCTCAAGACGCCGGACAAGTTCAAGAACGATCCGTGGGAGAAGACGCGGCTCGAGAACCTCGTGAAGGCCCCTGCCCCGGACTACGTCGCGGGGAGCGCCTTCCACGCGGCGTGCCTCAACTACGAAGCGGGAAAGTTCGGCGAAGCGCTGACCAAGTTTCAAGCCTTCACGAAGGACTATGCCACATCGCCGCTCAAAGACGACGCCGCGCTCCGCGCCGGATTCTGTCTCGTGCAAACAAAACAGAACGATGAAGCGATCAAGACGCTGCAACCGGTCACGAACGTGCAGCGGCTCGCGGATCAGGCCTTCTTCTGGACCGGCAAGGCACAGGTGGGTCTGGCCCAGGTCGCGGACCCGATGAACGCCGCGCAGAAGACGCAACTCTTCAACACTGCCATCGGCACGCTTCGCACCGCGGCCGACCGCGCGAACGGCCTCGCGGGCACGGATCCGGACGCGAAGACCCGCCGCGCCGACATGCTGCTCGAACTCGCGGATGCGCTCCTTCAGAACAAGCAGGCTCGTGAGGCGGCCACGGCCTACGACCAAATCCTCGGCGAGAAACTGCTCCCTAATCGCGTCGAGGAAGTCTCGCAGCGGGCGATCGCGGCCCTGCACCTCGCCGGCGACCTCGGCGGTTCCGATGCCCGTGTCGCGGACTTCAAGCAGAAGTTCCCGCAAAGCCCGCTGCTGCCGCTCGTGCTCTTCCGTGGCGCGGAGAACGCCTACGCCAAAGCTGAAACTTTTGTGAAGCAGAACAACCCGGCGGCCGCGAAGACGGGCTTCGCCGAGGCCGGCAAAAAGTATGAGGAAGTCGTCACGAAGTATCCCGAGTTCGACAAGGTGAGCCGCGCTCGCTTCGGCCTCGCGCTCTGTTTCGTGGCGAACGACGAGTTCGAGAAAGCCGCCACCGTGCTGGAAGCGATCCCGGCTCCGGATCGGAACGGGGACCTCGCCGCCGCCAACTTCCTCCTCGCGGATTGCCTCATTCGCCTCGCTCCGGCCAAAGCCGAGGACGCGCTCGAAGACAACAAGCTTCGCGAGAAACTCGGCGCCGCGGCCAACCTCCTGGACGCGTTCGTCTCGGCGAACCCGAAGGCGCCCGAAGCCGCGGACGCCCTTCTGAAGTTCGGCTACTGCCAGAAGCGGCTCGGCATCCAACTCGCTCCCGGCAACGAGCGTAACGATGCGTTCAACAAGGCTCGGCAGGCATACGAGAAGATCCCGCAGGCGTACCCGCAATCCCCGGTCGTGGGCGCCGCCGCACTCGAACGCGCGAAGGTGATGAACCTTCAAGGCGACAAGGGCGGCGCGACCAACGCGTTGAACGCGTTCAAAAACGATCCGCTGGCGAAGAGCCCGGTCGCCCCGCTGGCGTACATCGCGCTGGCGACCCTGCAACGCGAGCAGAACCAAGCCGCGAACGCGGTCACCACCATGCAGGAAGCGCGGCAGAAGTTCGAGGGGCCGCTCGCGGGCGATCCGGATGCCGCCCGCAAGGAGTGGGCCCACCTTCTTCGCTATCACCATGGCGTGGCGTTGTTCGAGTCCGGCAAGCCGGTCGAGGCGCGGCAAGCCTTCGACATCGTGATTCAACAGGCGGCCGGGAAGTCGATCGGGGCCGAGGCCGCCCTTCGCGCCGGGCAGTGCTTCATCGACGAAGCCAAGAAGAAGATCGAAACACTCGAGAAGCAGAAGGCGATGCCCAATCAGAAGGCGGACATGATCACGGCGATCGACGGGCAAATCAAGTTCGCGAAGGGCGATCTCACGGCCGCGGCCAAGCTGCTGGAGCAGCGGGCGAACGAATTCAAGGCCGGGCAGCCGCAAGCCGAATCGCGGGCCCGCATGTTGTACGAAGCCGCGTGGGCGTACAAGGCGGCCGGCGACGACCCGAGCGGAGCCTACGGCAAGCTCCTCGCCGAGTTCCCGAACCTGAGCCTCGCCGTGGAGGCCCGGCTGGAACTCGCCGAGGCCGTCGGCGAGAAGAAGCCGGACGACGCGATCAAGATGCTGAAGGATGCGTTGGACGCGGAGCCGACCGACAAAGGCACCCCGGCCGAGACCACCGAGCGGATTCGCATCCGGCTCGGAGCCGCCTACTTCGCCAAGAACGACCTCCCGGCCGCGATGGCTCAGTTCGACGCCGTCGCCGGGAACGAGAAGTCCCCGCATCGCGGCGCGGCTCTGTACCGATCCGCCGAATGCCTCATGGCTCAGCAGAAATGGGAGGACGCGAAGAACAAACTGGCGATCTTCCGCGACAACGGCGCGTTCCACAACATCCCTCAAGTGAGCGACCGTGCCCTGCTCCGCCTCGGCAACGCGCTCACGGAACTCAAGCAGTGGGACGCCGCACGGCAAGCCTTCGAAACGCTCGTGGCTCGCTTCGGCGAGGCGAACGCGTGGGCGGTCGACGCTCGCTACGGCATGGGATGGGTGCTCCAGAACGCGGGCCGATTCGACGAAGCGATCAACGCCTACGCCACGGTCACGCAAAAGACGACCGACGACCGCGCGGGCCGCGCCCATCTTCAGATCGGCCTCTGCCGCGCGGCCCAAAAGAGGTGGGACGACGCGGGCAAGGCCTACGCCACCGTCTACTACGGCTACGATCTCCCGGACCTGAAGTTCGCCGCGATGACGGAACACGCCCGCATCCTTGCGGACCAGCGCTATACGCCCGAAGCGGTGAAGCTGCTCGAACGCGTGATCAAGGAGGCCGGCAAGGACGGCCCGTGGAGCAAGGCCGCCACCGAGCTTCTCGAGAAAGTGAAGAAGTGAACGATCAGCGGGCGAAGATCGGGTTCGCCGTGCGGATGCAAGGAAGCACGGCGACTCGGCTCAGATGCGGAGCAATCCGAGCGGCGAGCCACTCGCGGGCGGCGGATTCGTCCCAGATCGCGGTGTCGAACGCGATCGCCCCGGTGTAGGCGAGCGGGCCGTGGCCCGCGACTCGTTCCCGGATTCCCGATTCCAACTCGATCCATTCGCCGTTCACGCCATCGAACGGCGGCCATGTCGCGACGTGTTCAGTCTCGCCGGTACTCCACTCGGGTTCGCCGAGAGTCCGCAGCGCAACCTCGCCGAGTTGCGTGAAGAGGAACGACTTCGCCGTGTGAATCGGCATGGCGGCGGGGAACGCGATCTCCGCGAGGAGCGGTTCGCCGTTCACCGTGGCCATGCCGAGTTCCACGTCCGGATGATCGAGCAGCGGTTCGCGAACGAGCGGGGCATGGCCGCGGTCCGCGAGCGGCACGAGGCGAACGACCAACCGATTGCCGACGATTCGCCATGGTTCGCGGTCGAGGCGAAGCGCGAGCCGGTGAAGCAAGGTGGGTTCGGGCGCTCGTCGTGGGCGACCGTTGGCGATCGGTGTCGCCGGCGGGCTCGCGTCGCCAGCGAGGATCCACCTCGAAGCGAGCGGAGTGAAGCAGTCGAACGCGGCATCGTTCAGTTCTTCGGCCCGATCCAACACGAGCCGTTCGAATGGCCGTTCGCCCAACGCCGCGAAGATGGGATCGGAGTCGACGCTGCCAGGAGTGCCGACCACGATTTGCGTTTCGAGCAGCAACCGCCGCGGAAGATCGGCTCCGGCGGCCGCCAGCTCCTCGTCCCGCGTGCGGGCCACGGCCAGTTCTCGTTCCAACTCTGCCCGAGTGGCTCGGCTCGGAGAACTGTTTTCGATCGTATCCTCGGACGCGGCCTGCGGATGGAGTTCCCGCAGAATCACGTCGATTCGTTTGGCGTCCGCTTCGAGTTCGGCGAGCCGCCGATTCAGGGATTCCTGCCGACTCGCGATCTCGTCCGCGATTCCCCGGCTCGACTCGGCCTCGCACTCGGCGGCGAGCGCCGCATCCCGCTCCGCCAGGCTCTTGAGTTCGAGCGCGGCATCCGGAGCGGGCGCAGTTTTGCCGAGTCCGAAGAGCCGGGACAGGATGCCGGACTTGGTCGCCGGCATTCGTTCGAGTTCGGCCCGTCGAAGGCGGATGGACTCGCGTTCCGATTGAATCTCGCGGCATCGAGTGGGCGGAGCGCCGGGATTCGCCCGGACTTCGGCTTCGATGCGACTCCGACGTTCGATCGCTTCGCGACGCTCGGCCTCGATCGACTCCAGTTTCGCGTGGCACTCCGCACCGCGTTCGAAGTTCGAGAGTCGGGTCGCGAGGCGGGAGGCGGTTTGGGCGGCTTCCCGGCGAAGCTGCTCGGCACGAGTCGCACCGGCATGGGTCGCCGTCAGACGGGAAACGGCGGGCGACGGCCGCACCGGATTTTCGTCGTCCGCCAGAGCCCGAATCACTCGAAGCGCCCGATCCGGGGCCAGCGCTTCAACCAGGCGATCGGCCACGGTCGGGTCCGGAGTCACGATCAGCAGGCGTTCCCCACGCTCGGCGGCGGCTCGGGCCAGGTTCAGGAAATGCCGTTCGCGTGCGGCCGAGTCGGGGCAATCGAGAACGAAAAGATCGGGGCAACCCAGCAACCGCGAAAGCGTGGCCGCCTCCGCGTGCGGCCGCGCGGGGCACGGAGCGAACGGCGGCAGGGCCAATTCACCCGCCAGCAACCGCGACAGCCAGGACCGGCGAGCCGGACCGGGTATGACGTTCTGGGGCTCCGTAGTCGAGCGTCCGTGTGTCCGGGAGGAAAGAGTGAAAGGCATCGACGGGCCGTGAAGCGTCGCCTCGCGGCGCGGTTCGTTCGTGTTGGGGGGCGGCTCCGGCCGCACTCGTTCACTGAGTATAGACGCGAATTTGCGGTGAATCTATCACCCACATCCGGAATTCACGGGAGAATCCCAGCGTCCGAGCTCCCTTGCGGCTCACAAGGTCCGTTCCAGTACGGGGAAGCGACCCTGCTCCTTGAAATAGCGACCGTAAAAGTTGATCAGGTGTGGCTGATCCGTGGGGCACTGGGCACAAATCGTGCTGACGCTGCCCTCCGTCATCTCCTGGCTCGCTTCGTGGAGCAACCCGAGGCCCGCGGGGAGAGCGTGCTCCGGCTTCGAAACGACGTAGCTGAAGAGCCCATTCACGCGTTTGGCGTTCAACCCTTCGGTTCCGAACGCTCCCATCCGGAAGCACGGGGCCAGCGGATCCACTTTTTTCGGGTCGGCCCACGTCGGCGATTCGAGGCCGACGCCAATCGCCACCGGGGCCCCTCCCCCGCGATCCTCCATCACGCGGAACGCTTCCACGGGGAAATACGGGTTCGAGAAGTAATACGATTCGAGCTTCTCCGCCGGAACGCGGAGGAAGCCACGGCCCATCTCGGCGAGAGTGGGAATGTCCGCGGGTTGCAGCGGCCGAATAGGCAAACCGCCGCGATTGGCGATGGTCGGCAGATCGAGCGGCGACGTGGCGTAGTTCACGATGTCACGAGCTTTGACGAACCCGTTCTCCTCGAGGAATCGGAGCACGGGTTCCCAATCTTTGCGATAGGCGGCGAAGAGTGTCGTGAGGCCCCGCTCCCGTGCGGCGGCGACTGCGGCCTCGAACAGCGGCGCGGCCGCGGCTTCGGCCCCCTTCTTCACCCACGGATAGCTGATGCGGCGCTGGCCGGGTTCGAGCGCGCAGTAGCCGACGACTTGGCCGTTGTCCTCGGCGTAGAATCGGGTCGCGGGGTCGAAACCGCGGGCCCGGATTCGCTTCTTCACGTCCTCTTCGTTGGCTGGTTTGAATCCGGGCAACGCAAAGGCCGCGGCGTTGAACAACGCCGCCTGGGTGCGTTCATCCCCGGATTGAAACGTGCGAATGTTCACGGTTCTACTTCACGAGCGAATGCACGGTGCTGGCGATGAAGTCCCGGTTCAGCTGGGCGATGTGCTCGACGCTGATCTCCTTCGGGCACGCCGCCTCGCATTCGTTGATGTTCGTGCAGTGGCCGAAGCCTTCTCGGTCGTGCTGGGCGACCATGGAGCGAACCCGCTGGTGGCGTTCGGGGGCGCCCTGCGGCATACGGCCGAGATGGCTCACTTTGGCGGAGAGGAAGAGCATGGCGCTGGCGTTCGGGCACGCGGCCGCGCACGCCCCGCAACCGATGCACTCGGCCGCGTCCATGGCAAGTTCCTGAACGCCCTTGGGGATCGGGAGCGAGTTGCCGTCCGGAGCGCCGCCGGTGTTCACCCCGACGTACCCGCCGGACTGAATGATGCGATCGAACGAAGAACGATCGACGCAGAGGTCCTTGATCACAGGGAAGGCGCGGGCCCGCCACGGTTCGATGTAAATCTGGTCGCCGTCCGAGAAGCTGCGCATGTGAAGCTGGCACGTGGTGGTGCCACGTTCCGGCCCATGAGCCAGACCGTTGATCATCATCGAACACGATCCGCAGATCCCCTCGCGACAATCGTGATCGAAGGCGACCGCTTCTTCGCCCTGTTTGATTAGCTTCTCGTTGAGGATGTCCAGCATTTCAAGGAAGGACATGTCCGGGCTCACGCCGTCGAGCGTGTATGCGGTCATACGGCCCGGGGCGGTGCGGTTTTTCTGACGCCAGATGTGGAGCGTGAGTTTCATGCGACTTTTTTTAGTTCAGGCGAGGGCTTGTTTCCACTTTTTCACGCGTGCAGCGTCGATGGCGCCGTCGCGTTTGCCGCCGGCGCAGGCCGAGGCCCGCACGGCGTACCAATCGGGCGAGATGCCCTTGAGCAGTTTCAATTGCTCGGGCTTGAGCGAACCGCCGATTGCGGTCTTCATTCCGACGCGGCCTGCGCTTTCGATCAGTTCGCCGATCGCGGCGGGTTTGATGAAGTCGAGCAGCGTCTTGCCGTCCTTGCTCCATGTGTCCAGCAGGAAAGCCTTGAAGCGATAGCGTTTCGCGAACTTCAGCAGTTCATCCGGCGGAACGGACTTGGCGAGTTTCCAGTCCGCGTATCCCACGGCGACCATCTCCATGCCCGCGGGAAGTTCCCGTCGCGTGTCCAGAAGGTCTTCACCCCAGCCTGGGGCCGGGGAGTAGCCGGCGAGGCCCCATTTCACGTAATCGAGCTTGAGTTCGAGGTGCCAGTGGGCTTCGGTGATGGCCGATTGGGACCATTCGCCGAGGGCGGCGCTCACGGGCACGCGTTTTTTCACCTTGGCGATCGCTGCGGAAACCACTTCGGCCTCGGCCATCCCAAGCGGGCCCTTCTTCGGTTCCTTCACGTCGATGAGATCCGCCCCGCCCGCAAGCGCGGCTTCCACTTCATCCGCCGACCGGACGCTGATCAGCAAACCTGCCATGGGAATCCTTTCGTTCCGCTCCTTCTCTCATCATACCGGAAACGACGGGAACAAGCCTGCCCCACGGGTGCGGTTCTTTCGAGACGGCGACACATCGCCAACGCCGCGAACCCCTTTCGGCGAGCTCCCGAATCCTCGAACCCGGCTTGACATCGCGACGGGAACGCGGCTAAATCCCGTCCTGCGAAACTGCGCTTGGGACGAGCGCGGCCCACGACTGGAGAATGCTTGTGACGAAGCCCGAGGCCGTGCCCCTTTGCGACATCCAGGCCCAATATCGAGCTCTGAAGCACGAGATCGATTCGGCCGTGCTCCGCGTTCTCGAATCGGGCCAGGCGATTCTCGGGCCCGAGGTCGCGGCCTTCGAGAAAGAGTCGGCCGAATACTGCGGGGCGAAGTACGCCGTCGGGTGCGGGTCCGGCACGGATGCGCTCGTGCTCGCTCTCCACGCCCTCGGCATCGGGCCCGGCGACGAAGTGATCGTGCCGCCCTTCACCTTCTTCGCCACCGTTTCGAGCGTCTGCCGCGTCGGAGCCACGCCGGTTTTCGCGGACATCGACCCGCTCACCTTCAACATCGACCCCGCCGAGATCGAAGCGAAGATCACGGACCGCACGCGGGCCATCGTCCCGGTTCACCTGTACGGCCAGTGCTGCGACATGAACGAGATTCGCCGCATCGCGGACGATCACGGCATCGACGTGGTCGAAGACGCGGCTCAATCCTTCGGCGCGGAGTACGACGGCATCCGCTGCGGCTCCCTCGGCGCCATCTCCTGCTTCAGCTTCTACCCGACCAAGAACATCGGCACGCTCGGCGACGCCGGGCTCGTGACGACCGACGACGAATCCCTGGCGAAGAAACTGATCGCCCTCCGAGTCCACGGCTCGGAGGTGAAGTACTACCACAAGTACCTCGGGTACAACATGCGGCTGGACGCGGTTCACGCCGCGATTCTGCGGGTGAAGTTGCCGCACGTGTCGCGTTGGCTCGCGGGCCGCGAGGCCGCCGCGAAGCGTTACGATTCGCTGCTCGAGCGGTCGCAACTCGGTGGGTTTCTCCAGAAGCCGATCGCGAAGCCGAACCGCCGCCACGTTTTCAATCAGTACGTCGTTCGCGTGCCGGCCGCTCACCGCGACCCGCTCGTGAAGCACATGAAAGACAACAACGTCGGCGTCGAAGTGTACTACCCGCTGGCCCTGCACCAGCAGGAGTGCTTCAAGTACCTCGGGTATCGCACGGGTGATTTCCCGGTGAGCGAAGAAGCGACTCGAACCGTGCTTGCGCTGCCGATGTTCCCGGAAATCACCGAGGCGCAACAGGAACGCGCCGTCGGCACGATCTTGAACTATCTCCGCCAGCGCACCCGACTCGCGGCCTGACCGCTATCATGTCGAGCGTCCGATCCTTCGTGGAGACGCTCGACATGGCCAAGGCCCATTCCCCCGGATTCCTCAAGATCGTTCAGGACGCGAAGAGCCGCGTTCGAGAATGTACCGTCGCGGACGTTCAGGCCCGCCTCGCGTCCGGCGATCGCTTCACGCTCGTGGATGTCCGCGAGGAAAGCGAGTACGCGGCGGGGCATCTTCCGGGGGCCGTGCACATCGGCAAGGGCGTCATCGAACGGGACATCGAAGTGAAGGTGGCCGACCCGGCGACGCCGCTCGTGCTCTACTGCGGCGGCGGCTTCCGTTCCGCACTCGCCGCGGACGTTCTCCAGAAGATGGGTTACACGAACGTCATCAGTATGGACGGCGGCTGGACCGCGTGGAAGAACGCGGGCCTCTCCACCGAAGGCTGACATCACTTTTTCAGTTCCTGGGCCGGGATTTCCTCGAACTTCCCCTCCACCGAACGGACCCCGAAGAAGCCCATGAAAATGCGCGGGTTCAGCGTGAACTTGATCTTCATCTCCTTGCCACCGGTCACGTCGAGTCCGAGCTTCGTCATCAGTTGGTTTTCCGAGCCGAGGACCATCTTCGCCATCTGAGCGCCGCCCGGTTCGATGGCGCCGATCAACTTCAGGATGCGATCCGGGTTCAACGCGAACTCGAGCATCGGGCCGTCCGCGGGCTTGGCTTCGATCGCGGACTTGATGGCGGCGAGGGGTTCGTCTCCGGGCCCGATCGCGGGCGAGGGGTTCGTCTCCGGGCCCGATCGCGGCATACGCGGCCTTCGGCGCGAAGGCGAAGGCGAACTTCACGTTGTTGCCGAAAATGGCTTTCATCTCGCGGTCGCCGCCCGGCATCTTGCTGATGTCGATGATGTGAACGGAGGCGCCACCGACCTTCTCGGCGTCCCACTTGAAGGCCTCCTTGAAGTCCGGCGGGGCGTTCGCGTCCACGAACTTCTTGATTTCCTTCTCGAAGCCCGAGGGATCGTCCACGCCGAGGGCGATCAGGCCCGTGAAGGTGCCGTCCTTGGACGGACCGCGAAGGACGCCGACGCCGTCCGCCTCGCCCGATTTCGCGGTGCGGATCAGGCACTTCATCATTTCGTCGATCACGGGTTTGATGGGCGGAAAGCCGCCGTTGGCCGCTTCTTTCTGCAACGCCTCGAGCCCGGCGACGGCCGAAGTCTGCAGTTCCGGCACGTTCAAGGGCAACTTCAGCCGCACGGCGCCGGCGAGGTCCGGGGTGATGAGGCTGCCGAAGCGATTGCTGCCGTTCTTGTATGCCGCGATGGTCTTCTCCAGCGGCGTGCCGGGCAGCGGCACGATCGAGAGTTCCGCGGACGCTTCACCACTGATCGCGTTCACGTTCACTCGCAGGGTCGCGGTCTTGGCGCCCTCGCTGAGATCGAGGAACCGCGTGCCGAGTTTGTGAGCCTGCTCGGTCAGTGTCTTGGCGAACTCGGCGATGTCGGCCGGGAACTTCTTCTCGCTCACGTTCTTCTTGAGGAAGTCGAGCCCGGCTTTGGCTTGGCCGCGCAGTTCCTTCGGCAAACGGTCGAAGTGGAGCGTGCCGGACATGTACGCGAACTCGGAGCCGTCCACGAGTTTCGCTGCGGGCACGATGGTCTTCGCGTCCAGCACGCGGGCCGGATCCTTGAGCCCGGTGGCCACGTACGCGTATCCCTCGTGAACCTTCATCACGGCTTTGAACCCGCGATCCGGTTCGGGCACCTCGTAGAGTCCGTCCTTGAGTTCCTTCGGCTTCGATTTGTTCCACCGCTCGCAGAAGTCGAGCCACTCCTTCTCGCCGGTCACCGGGAAGGCGACGACGGCGACGAAGTCCGCAGGGGTGGCGGGCACGTCGATGTAGCCGACGATCGGGCGGTTGAGGTCGAACCCGGCGAAGCCCTTCTCGCCGAGAGTTTGGGTCATTTCCTTGTTGAACGACTTGAGCGCTTCCTCGCCGCCGAGGTTTCGAATGTAGAGGCGGAGATCGTTCAGCATGCGGCCGAGCGGCTGCGTCTGATACGTGATCACGGGGTCGGCGGCGACGGCGAACGAAGGCGCCGCGAGAATCAGGACCGCGGCCGCGAGAATCGTCCTTCGCATGGAAGGCTCCTCGATTGGGGGTTCGATCTTGGTCCAGAATATGCCCGAACTTGGGGAACGCAAGGAACCGGAGAACGGGTCGTGGCACGGACTCAAGCCGTGATCACGATCTTGCCGGTGAGCGTGCCCGCTTTCTTCAGGGTGTTCTCCTCTTGGAGGCGGTGGGCGGCGGCGGTCTCGGCGAGGGCGAAGCGGCGGCCGACGAGGGCCGACAATTTCTCGGCCGCGAGCCAACCATTGATCGCGGCGGCGCACGCGGCCTGTTCCTCCGGCGAGAAGTTGAACATCGCGAAGCCGTGCATCGAAAGCCCCTTCACGTAGAACGGCCCGTTCGTGAAGGTCGGCTTCGCGAGGCGGCCCGCCATCACGATGATGCGGCCTCGCGGGGCCATCGCGTCGACCACCTTGTCCAAGTCGCCGGGCGGTTGCGTCTCGTACCAGAGGTTCAAACCGCCGGTGAGTTCCTTCGCCTTCGCGGGCACGTCGTCCGTCTTGTAGTTGAGCACGACGTCCGCCCCGAGTTTCTTCGCGAGCGCGGCTTTCTCGTCGGACCCGACCGCCGTGCTGACTTTCGCCCCGGCCGCTTTCGCCATCTGGATCACCATCATGCCGACGCCGCCGGTCCCACCGCTCACGTGAACCCACTCACCGGGTTGAAGGCGTCCACATTGGAAGAGGCCGAGGTGAGCCGTGATGCCGACGAGGGCGCTCGCGGCGGACTGCTCGTCCGTCACTTTCGGCGGCACGGGATAAGCGTGATTCTCGCCCGTGAGGCAGAACTCGGCGCAGGAACCGGTGCGGCCTCCCATGCCTTGATTCGCACCCCAGACCCGGTCCCCGGCCTTGTGCTTCGTCACGCCCGGCCCCACGGCTACGACCGTCCCCGCGAAGTCTCGCCCGGTGATGAACGGAAACGGCCCGCCGATCGCCGCCAGCCCGGACCGCACGTAGGTGTCGATCGGGTTCACGGTCGAGGCCCGCACTCGAACCAGAATCTCGCCCGCCTTCGGCTCGGGCGTCGGCAGTTCGCCAAATTGCAGAACCTCGGGACCGCCCGTGGCGGAGAAGTACGCGGCTTTCATGGAGCGGCTTCCTCGTTGAGTCGAACTTGCAGGTAGAATAGTTGGATCGCTCACGGGAGTCGCTCATGTCCAGAACACGAAGGACCGATCCCGGTCCGTATGTGCTGAGCGTGAGTCTCGTCCCGGACCGAATCACGGATCCAAGTTCGTACCCATACACCATTCCGGCCATTCGTGCGTTCAGACGACTGGACCTGCACCCGAAGGTCACGTTCCTCGTCGGCGAGAACGGCTCCGGCAAGTCGACTTTGCTCGAAGCCATCGCCGTGGCGTACGGATTGAACGCGGAGGGCGGCGGCCGGAATTTCCGCTTCGAGACCAAGGCCACGCACTCGCGGCTTGAGGAAGCGATCCATCTGAGCAAATCCCTCTCGACGCCGAAAACCGATTTCTTCCTGCGAGCGGAAAGCTTCTACAACGTGGCGACCACGATCGAAACGCTCGGCCTCGATCTGAGGTCCTACGGCGGCGTCGGACCGCACGAATGTTCGCACGGCGAATCGTTCTTCTCGCTATTCCAGTACCGATTTCTGGAACACGGGTTCTTCCTGATGGACGAGCCCGAGGCGGCCCTCTCGCCGAGACGGCAAATGGAGTTCCTCGCCCTGCTTCACTGCCAAGTGAAGGACGGCAGCCAATTCATCATCGCGACACACTCGCCCATCCTGATGGCCTACCCGGATTCTTGGATTTACCAGTTCGGCCCGAGCGGGCCGACTCGCATCGCCTACGAAGAGACCGAGCACTTCAGTGTCACGAAGGGTTTTCTGGGGAATCACAAAGGAATCGTCGCCAAACTGATGGCCGACCCGGATGCGAATGATCGGGTAGGATGAAGGTGTGATCCCGTTCTCGGGAGGGCTGTCATGAAGGACGCGCCCCTCATTCAATACGGCGTCCCGATCGATCCGTCGGAGATGGTGAAGCCGCCGGATGCGGACGAACTCGAGGTCGATCCGAAGACCCCGGGCATCGACGACCCCGAGTACATGGCCCGGCGGCGGTGGATCTTCCGCCTCACCCGCAAGCATCGCCTCGAGCGTCTCGGCCCGCCCGTCTTCGACTACACGCCGGAGGAAACCGCGCTCTGGAAGGACGTGAGCGGGAGGCTGCACGAATTGCACGAAACGCACGCCTGCGACATGTACCTGAAGGCGAAGCACGACCTCGCCATCACCCAAGACGCCGTGCCGCAGATGCGCACGCTCAGCGACACGCTTCGCCGCGTGACGCAGACGCACCTCGTCCCCGCGGAAGGCTCCCTGCCCTATCGCATCTTCTACGAGTCGATCGCCGAACGTGGCTTCCCGGTCACCCAGTTCCTGCGGCATCCCTCGCATCCGGAGTTCACGCCCGAACCGGATATGCTCCACGATTGCCTCGGGCACGTGCCTCCGTTCATGAGCCGGGACTACGCCGAACTCATCACGCTGATCGGGCGAGCCGCGGCCACCACCGACGATGGCGAACATGTGCTGATCCTGAAGCGGTTCAGTTGGTTCAGCATCGAGTTCGGGCTGATCGAGGAGCACGGCGAGGTGAAGGTCTTCGGGGCCGGGATTCTCTCCAGCACTGGGGAAATTCCGAACTCATTGCAGTCCCGCGAGGTGACACGCCGGCCGTTCGCGACCGAGACCGTCATCCGCACCGATTACGATCCCACGTACATGCAGAACAATCTGTTCGTGATCCCGTCGCTGCTGTTCCTGCGTGCCGAAACGGAAGCCCTGGTGAAGAAGCTGGGCATACCGCTTCACCCGCGTTGAAACAGGTGCGGCTTCAGCAGTGCGAGCGCAAGCAGGAACGTACCGAGGCCGAGGAACGCGGGCAGGAGATGCATGCCGTCCGTATACTGACTGTCATCTTTACAAAATCATCCACTCGATGAGTGGACATGCGTACCATTGGGCATGAGACCCACCGGCACGGCAGCCGAACTCGAAAAGCGTCGCCTTCTCGCAGTCCAACGCCTT
>Ga0169931_10000399_pt1 | contig 70921 bp, 64 predicted proteins | sample Kivu_15m_20L_FD_129675 | JGI IMG/M metagenome (GOLD analysis project Ga0169931, IMG submission 129675) | Freshwater microbial communities from Lake Kivu, Western Province, Rwanda to study Microbial Dark Matter (Phase II) - Kivu_15m_20L... | ecosystem: Environmental > Aquatic > Freshwater > Lake... | reverse complement strand
TTCACACGCTTGGCACATAAAAGTTTGTTGTCTTCTACGGCGCAACTTGGCTACGCCAAGATTGCGCTCGCCCAGCAATTCTCATTCATTTTTTTCAAAAATGAATGAGGCTGGGTTTACATCCTTCCTTTGAGGGGCCCGAAAAAGTCGGGAAATCGAAGGATGGTCTAACGCTTATGCACGAAAATCGGAATGAGCTCGATCATGGAAAGGATGAGGCGCCAACATTACTAAAGCCTGTGCGAGTGATTTTTGAAAAAATCACTCGCTCCTGTTTCATGCATTTTTCTCAAAAATAAATGAGGCTGTGGTTAACGCCCTTCGCTCTCTTTTTCGCACCATAATAGAAACTCCTTGTTTCCCTCCATGCCCGTGATGGGCGAGGCCTCAAAGCCGCAGAAGCGGAGACCAACTGACGGTAAGAATCGAAATATCTTTTCGCACACTGCCGAATGAACTCTGGGGTCAGTGACGATTCCACCCTCGGCCACCTGCTCGCGAGCTGCCTCGAATTGCGGCTTGATGAGAGCTACGATCGTTGCTCGTTTCGCCAGCCAGGAACACACCGCGGGGAAGATCTGCGTTAGTGAGATGAATGAGACATCGATCGAAACGAAGGAGATAGGATCCGGCAAACTCTCAAGATAGCGCGCGTTCGTGCGCTCCATCACCACAACTCGGGGGTCCGTACGGATCTTCCAATCGAGATCACCATACCCAACATCGATAGCGTAAACCCGAGATGCTCCTGAACGCAGCAGCACCTCAGTAAATCCACCCGTACACGCCCCTACGTCTGCGCATACGAGACCTGCCGCAGAGAGCGAGAAGCTCCGGAAAGCACCCTCAAGTTTGAGCGCAGCCCGACTTACAAACTCCCTTCGCTGGCTCAGAGAGACCACTGCTCTGTCATCAATTAAAGTACCGGGCTTATCGACGACTTCACTGCCCACCTTCACAAGGCCCGCTCGGATCAGCTTTTCTGCCGATCCAGCATCTTTACATAGACCCTCCCTCACCAAGCGCTCCACAAGCGCACATTTTTCCCTACTCTTTGAACTCATGGGTGCGAGTATGACACACCATCGCTCGTATGTCTGAGGGGGAAAAATTGGCGAGGGGAAGTTCCGCGCTTCAGGAAAGCGCATAGGGTGCTTACCCCTGGGCATGCCTGAGACCTGTCCGAAGGGGGTGTGGCCACAGAAAGATCAGCGAGAGCAACGAGGCTAAGGAGTCTAGAACTCTTCTTTGCTTGCTTCCCTAGCTTACCCTCGGTCCTTCCTGCTGCCAGGCCCGCGATTCTGTACGGATCTCGTCCCCAATGACACGCCGAAAACGCTCGAGATCCTCTCGAATCTGCCGGCGAGGATCATCACCAAAAAGCCTACTAACGGCCTCTCGAAGGGTACCCCTGGTAGGTTGATACTGGAGCGAGAGCTTCATCTCTGTTGCTCGACCACCTTCAAGCGGAAAGAAGGCAACTGAGCCCACGTGTTTCACCGGGGCACCCTCCTCTGATCGCCATGCCAGCCGATGTCCAGGAGCATCGTCGGTGATCTCTGCGTTCCATGCGATCCTCCTACCCAGCGGACCCTGGACCACCCACCGCAGCCGCTTTCCTTCAAGCAATGACACTGACTCTACATGCTTGAGAAAGCGCGGAAGATTTTCGAACTTCCGCCAGATTGAATAGACCGTCTGTGGGTCGTGGTCGACCGTTATCGTGCGCTGTACACGCACGGTCGGGAGACGGATATGCTCCTTCGCCGTATCGATGTCGAGCGCGTTGTAGAGCCAACAGAAGCCACTACTTCCACGGTAGAGCAAGCTCGCTCCGAGCACACTCTCTAGAAAGCCGCCGATACCTCGGCGACGCAAGCCATCGATCACCATAAAACCACCCGCTAGCGTCGAGACCGCTCGTTCCCTGCGGCCCACATTCTCCGTCATCTGTTTACGAAGATCCTCTCGTGATCTACGGATGTTACTCGTCAAAAATTCTACGATTGTCATAACGCGAGGTCTCCAACGCAATAAGGTTTCAATTAAGACAAGGCCGCCAAAACTGTCCCATTCCGGGCGGGCACGGGCACGCTCAGGTACAAGACGAGGAAGTTTTATCTCGGTGTTGTCTATCACCAACCGACTGCTAGCGACATGAGAGTAGTCACTTTGAGCGCGTTACTGAAAACAAGCTCTGCCGAACATCTCTAGACCAAAAATTAGCTTCGCCCCTCGCAATACAACGCGACTGCGTTGTTTTGCCTCGCTTCCCGAGGGGATATACTCCTCCGTTTTGCATATACTTCTCACGCTGGTTGCGTTACCGGGGGCGTTTGCCAGTATGAGTACGTTCACCTGGTGAGCTAAAAAGTGCTGCCAGTAGAGGCTATTACCTCATCCGCCGCTACGTTTGAGTACCCGTACCGTCTGCGTTACATTAGAGCATTCGTTGCTCTTTTACAGCGTTGGTCATCCGTTATGAGTACTTCCTACTGAGGTCTGCCCACAGAGCTCAGTAGGGAGAGTGGTGTTTTTTGGGCATGCGCCCAAACCAGTTTTCCCTTCTATGTCGTCCTTCGGAAAGGATACCCATATGGGGATCGGAATCAGTCAGAAACGGGGGAAGAACAAGAAAAAGCTCAGAAAGCACGACAGCCCCCGTGCAGTGCGCAAGAGCTTTACCGGGAATCTCCCGGGCCAGTTGTTGATCGCGTCGGTCGTCGCGACCGGGTTGATAGCGCTGGTGATGAACCTTGCGCTACCAGGTACGGGGCTTGATGCCGCACTTGCGTGCGGCATCCTACTCGTGAGTCAGCTCTTTCTCTTCCTGCTCCAGCGATGGGCCACCAAGGATTCGAGAGGACTGATCACTACGCGCGAGCGTGACATGCAGGCTGACTCTGATTCGTTACGGAAGGCGCTGAGCCCACAAGAGGGACCTCGCAACCTGAAGCTAAACGATTCAGAGAAGCTCACTCCTGAGCCAAGGGAGCTAGTCGAAGCGCGAAGCGCAGCCGCAAAGATCTTTGAAGAGGCGGGCTTTACGCCAATCAATGATCTTAGAGGCGTGTTTCGGAAAGTCAGCTTAGTCCTGAAGGAGCAGCGAGACCTCCTCGACGCACTCACTGGTCTCGCTCAAAGAGGAGATCCAGTAAGGACCGTCAGAGAAGGGGTCGCAGTGATTAAGGCAGCGCGCCCTATCATGGAGCTCGCTCGCGCGAGCGAAGGAGACGTTGTTCGTAGTCACGCCCAACTCTCAGCTATCCTCGATGTGCTCATCGAGCAGGGTCAAGAGAGGCCAAAATCGCGGGACAAAATCCTTGATTTAGCGCGCTCCTGGCGTCGCGCGATAGCGCTCGGGCAGAAAGAGCTTCCGCAGCTCCAATCTCGCTGCGAGGAGCTGCAGCGGAATGTGACATCCGCTCACTCGGACGTCGAAGCCCTGCGCTCTGAGCTTGGAGAACTTAAGGATAGACATCAGAGAGAGATCTCTGACCTATCCCGAAAGCTCTCCGCCTCTGGCCAAGAGGTCCAGCGGAACGCCTTGGCGGCTCAGCACCTCAAAACAGAGGTGCTAAAGCTACAAGAAGAGCTCGAAGCTCAAGCTGCTGAGGTACAGAAGCTGACCTCGTTGCAGAGCCAAGAGCTTGAGTGGGCTGACCAGGTTGCCGACGACCTCGCCTTGGTCGTTGATGCCTACAGTGTGCTCACCGTCGTGACGTCGTACCTCCAGCTATGCTGGAAGGATGAGTCCGAAGAGGATCGGCGAAGATGGCTTTCACAAGCTATTAAGCCGGTCAAGAGAGCCCTTGACCAGCGTAATCAGCGCCTGCTGGAGACCTGTGGCGAGCGAGCCTTTGACCTGTACCGCGCCTGTTTCTTTGGCGTGGCTGAGGTTGGTGAGTCAACTTTTGAGGTACTCGATTGTACGACACCTGACGAAGCGTCTTTCCAGACCCTTCGTCAAAAGGTACGGACGAAAGCGAGCAGTAACGCAACCAGCTTTGTTGTGATGCACCTGCCAGCAGACCTGCAATCGTCGGTCTCTGTGATACTGCAGTAAATCGCTTTATCTCACGCCACGCGTCAGTTGATTGACCGTTCCGAGCAGGGGTTTTGTATACAAGGTTATACCACTCCCCTGCTCACCTATCCCCTTTCGTGGCCAACTCGAACAGCAGGTTATGGCACTTCCGAGTTATGCATATCCCGTGTAATACTCCCTCCATTCATTCTCGGAGGTACGCTTTATGAAGCTTGTTGTGGATTCACCACCATCCCCTAGCAGTTCACCCTCGAAACGACCTGCTTTTACTCTATTGCGATCTTCGCTCGCAACCCTCGCGTTTGCCCTCACGTGCTTTGCTTCGAGTCAGGCTGAGACCACGCTTACGATAGTATCGAGCCTCCCCAAAACCGGGAGCGCCAACGCACAAGCTACCAGTATCGCAAACGGTATCCGACTGGCGCTGGCTGAGGTTAATTACAAAGTCGGAGATGCAACACTCACATACGAAGATTGGGATGACTCCTCACCCGCTCGAGGGAATTGGGATCCAGCGGTCGAAGCGGCCAACGCAGACAAAGCTATTCAGAACCCGTCGGTGATAGCCTACCTTGGACCATACAATTCAGGCGCCGCAAAAATCAGTATGCCGAAGCTCAATCAGGCAGGGCTGCTGATGGTTTCCCCCGCTGCTTCGTGGCCCGGTCTCACGAAACCTGGACTCGGTGAACCCAACGAGCCAAGCATCTATCGCCCTACGGGAAAGGTTACCTTCTTTCGAGTAGTACCAGCAGATGATCTGCAGGGTGATGTGGGAGCTCAGTGGGCTAAAGAGTTGGGGGTCTCGTCGGTATACATCCTCCACGATGGGGAGCTCTACGGCAAAGGTGTCGCTTCTATGTTCAAGAAGGGCGCGACTTCAAGGAATTTCTCTATCCTCGGATTCGATAAGATCGATCCCAAAGCCTCAAATTACCGCTCCCTCGCTGTGAAGATAAAGCAAGCTCGCCCCGATCTCGTCTATTTCGGTGGTACCACACAGACCAATGCTGGCCAGCTGATAAAGGATCTGCGGGCATCGGGCATCACTAGTAAGTTCATGGTCCCAGATGGGTGTTACGAAACCGCCTTCATCGAATCAGCGGGCGCTGAAGCGGTCCAGGGCACCACCTTCATTACGTTCGGCGGAGTCCCTGCACATCAGCTCAAAGGGATAGGCCAAAAATTTTACAAGAGCTACAAGGCTACCTACAAGGTAGAACCGGAGGGATACGCCGCGTACGGCTACGAAGCTACCAAGGTAGTCCTAAACGCCATAAGTCGAGCTGCTACGAAAGATCGTGCAGGTATCCTCGCAGCTATCGCCGATACCAAGAACTTCGACGGTGCACTCGGTACATGGTCGTTTGATGCACAAGGAGATACGACCCTTCGCATCATGAGTGGTAACAGAGTTGAGCAGGGAGCCTTCGTACTCGCAAAGATCCTCGAATAGTTCGACTGGTTCTCCGATATGGATAGTACTGACGTCCTGGTTCAACAACTCATAATTGGACTTTCGAACGGTATGATCATCGCCCTGATCGCCCTGGGCTACACGATGGTCTACGGCTTAGTTGAGCTGATCAACTTTGCGCACGGAGACCTCTTCATGCTGGGCGGCTTCTGTGCGCTCACCCTGTTGGGAGCACTTGGATTAGCCCCGCTTCCCTCAGCAGACCAGATAGGGAGCGCTACGTGGTGGTTCTCTTGTGCAGTGCTGTTTACGGTGGTGCCGCTTTTCTGTGGTGGCCTCAACTGGCTCATCGATCGTCTCGCGTATCGCCCTCTCCGAAGCGCGCCGCGACTCGTACCGCTCGTATCAGCGCTCGGTGTCTCGTTTATCCTACTCAATCTTGGACTATTCTGGGGTGGTGTACCGATTGAAGCTTTCGATATGGGCGCGTCGGCTGCAGCTCCGAAAGACTTTCCTCAACTTGTCTCCAACACCAACCTCTTAGGTGAGTCGTCGTTCATACTCTTCTCTCCGAAGGATCTCCTGGTGATCTGTGTGACCCTGCCATTGCTCGTCGTCCTTGTGCTACTCGTAACCCGCACTCAGTTCGGTCGCGCGATGCGTGCTGTTGCTCAGAATCCAACCGCTGCGCGGCTCGTAGGAATCGATGTTGACCGAATCATTAGCCTTACCTTCATCCTAGGAGGAGCTTTGGCAGGTGTCGCGAGCATCATCTACGCCTTCTACAACAACACTATCTTTTTTCAGATGGGCTACCGCGTGGGGATCGATGCGTTTACCGCAGCAGTTCTCGGCGGTATCGGAAACCTGGTTGGCTCCGTAGTTGGGGGGATCCTAATCGGATTGATACGGGCTTTCAGCGATCAGTACATCTCAACCGAATGGACCAATACAGTGGTCTTTATGATACTGATCGCTGTCCTGGTGTTCCGCCCTGCGGGGCTCTTAGGACGATCAGCAAAGGAGAAGGTGTAGTAAGATGGCTCTAGCGCAACGAGCATACAACGATCTCCGCCTCTTGGGAGTATGTGCGGTGCTAGCCCTCTACCCGCTCCTTGATCTCTGCCTACCAACCGCACTCCAGATCATACCGCTCATGCCCCCGGTACTGATCTTTGCACTTGTGGGGCTCGGACTGTGTGTGGCAACCGGCTTCACGGGGCTACTGCACCTCGGTGTCGCTGCCTTCATAGCTATCGGCGCATACACCTTTGCCATAACCACGTGCTCCATCTATCCGTTTCAGCTTCCTTGGATCGGTGGGGTAATCCTAGCCGGCGCTATCGGCTCGGCAACGGGTGCGCTGTTGGCCCTTCCAACTATGCGCTTGCGAGGGGATTACCTAGCGATAGTCACCCTAGGCTTCGGCGAGATCGTCCAAGATATCCTTCGTAACCTCGAGGTGATTACCAAAGGGACACAAGGCATCAACCCTCTGCGTGGACCTTCTATCGCGGGCTTCCAGATATCGAGCGTCACACCGACCGGATGGTACTACGTCATCCTCGCGATCCTGGCGGTCATCTCGCTCCTCTTACAACGCGTCGTGAACTCCCCAATAGGTCGTGCCTGGTTCGCATTACGGGATGATGAGCTTGCAGCATCATGTATGGGTGTCAATCCTGCTCGCACCAAGCTTGCCACCTTTGCGATCTCTGCTGGCCTCTGTGCAATAGCCGGTGCGCTCCTCGCGAGCTTCCTCGGATCGAGCGGCGAGCCGAGCAACTATGACTTTCAGGTCTCGATCATGGCGCTCTCGATGGTTATCGTTGGAGGGCTGGGGAGTATACCGGGAGCGATCCTCGGTGCTGTGATTATGGTTGGTATCAATTCTATTGTCCTTGCGAAGATCGCTGATGGGCTCTCAAACGTCGCAGCTGGAAGCTCAAACGTCTTACTTTCACCGGCGAATTGGAAATACATGATATTCGGACTAACGTTGGTGCTCATGATGCGCTTTAAGAGCGAGGGTCTCATGCCGCCACGCCAAACAGGGGTGAAGAAGCCATGAGCGCTGGCGATATCCCTCTCCTGTCACTGCACAACATCACTGTAAGGTTCGGTGGTCTTGTTGCCGCTCACAACGTTTCGCTCAGTGTTTCAGGCAAACAGATCGCCGCTGTCATTGGGCCGAATGGCGCCGGAAAAACGACGGTCTTCAACTGCGTAACAGGCATATACGCTCCTAATGCCGGAACTGTCTCCGTGCAAGGGCGCGACATTCAGGAAGCGCTTACCTGGCACGTCTTGTGCAAGAGTTTGACGACCGGATTGCTGTGTGGAACCGCTCTCATGCTCAGTGTCAACGCTCAGAGCTTGTGGGACGCAGCTATTAACCAGCTCTACGTCTACGAGCAACCCTTCGATTGGCTCGCATCGATTAAAGCCGGCGCTGCGTATCTCCACAATCAGGAGTACCCCCTGACGTGGGGGTTGCTTGTTTCAGGCTTCCTCTTTGCAACTGCCGGTTCTCTTACGATGTGGCAACGCACGCGGCATACGCCGTATACAGCGGTCCGACGCAAAATCTCCCGCACCTTCCAAAATATCCGTCTCTTTAGGAGCATGACGGCTCTCGACAATGTGCTCTTAGGGATGCACAGCATATCTAAAACTCATCCTTTAGCGACCCTTTTGAGAACAAAGCGCTTCAGACAGCAGGAGGAACGAGAGCGTCAAGCAGCCCTTGAACTGCTCGATTTCGTCGGGCTGGAAGGCTGCGCCGATAGCCTCGCAAGCTCGCTCCCGTACGGCAGCCAACGACGCCTTGAGATCGCCCGGGCTTTGGCGTCTAAACCGCTCTTAATCCTGCTTGATGAGCCAGCAGCCGGGATGAACCCCTCAGAGATGGGAGAGCTCACGAATCTAATCGCCCGTATCAGGGAACGGGGGGTAGCTGTCCTACTGATCGAACACCATATGAAGTTGGTCATGGGGATCTCTGAGCACATCACCGTGCTCGAATACGGGGAGAAGATAGCTGAGGGTGCACCTGACGTCGTCAAGAGAGATCCGAAGGTCATAGCTGCATACCTGGGAGACACGCACGATGACCACTAACGATACCCTCCTCTCAGTCAAAGGGATCTGCTCCAGCTACGGCCCTATTACAGCCCTTCACGATATAAGCTTCGATGTACTACCCGGTGAAGCTGTGACACTGCTTGGTTCAAACGGTGCCGGCAAATCAACGACGCTGATGTGCATCTCAGGTATACAACCCCTTACGAGTGGAGAGATCTGGTTTGATGGTAAGGACATCACATCAACCCCCGCACATGATCGTCTACGTCTAGGGTTAGCACAGGTGCCCGAAGGACGGCGTATCTTCCCCCGGCTCTCAGTGAGAGACAACCTACTGCTAGGCGCATACTCACGGAGCGATAAGGGGGAGATAGCAGCGTCGCAGGATTATGTATTTTCCCTCTTCCCGATCCTGAGACAGCGCGCCGATCAACTCGGAGGTACTCTTTCCGGTGGAGAGCAGCAGATGCTTGCTATCGGTCGCGCCCTCATGAGCAAGCCCCGCATGCTTTTACTCGATGAACCCTCGATGGGAATAGCACCGTTACTCGTCCGTAAAATATTCGAGACGCTTAAGCGTTTAAATGACGAGGGGATGACTATCCTCCTCGTAGAACAGAACGCTCATCGAGCCCTTAAGCTAGCCATGAGAGGCTACGTATTGGAAAACGGCAGAGTGACCCTGTCAGGCGAGTCATCAGCTCTGAACGCAGATCCAAGAGTCCAAGAAGCATACCTCGGCGCATGAGCGCGATCAGGCGCACCTGAATCCCTTCGTGTTAACAAACACAGATGTAGAGCACAACACAGGTGCTACAAAGAAAATCAATTGTATGGCCACAAAAGGGGATAATTCGAACGATTTTCGGAGCGAGGCAGAGCGTATACGCCCACGAGCTGCGGGCACGCTCTTCAAGCAAGATCCTCAGGCGATGCCTGGGGTGCGAGCGCAGATTCGACACGGCATAAACAGCGAACTTCCGTTTAGCGAGGGACTCTCCGCCAACAGAAAGCTCTTACAACGAGTCGTAGACAGAATAGCCGCCACGCCAGAGTTCAGTACTGCCGAAATAACGGTAGAGATTAGAGGAGAAACGGTTCTCCTGACCGGAGCTGTTGATACGATCAATTCAAAGTATAGCGCCGAGGATGCCGTGAAGCACCTGGAAGGGGTCTCACACGTAGAGAATCACCTGACCATCAGGCTGGGAGAGGCCCTCGACGAATTTACGCGCGGATCTGATGCCTCTCGCCTCCGTGAGGAGTTTGCTCGGAATGCCAAACGCTTTAGCTCGACTTAAAGAGCGATCCCAGTGATCCGATAGCCGAGCCCTCTTCGCGTCCACCCTTGGAAGCCATCAGCATCCGACCAGCGAGACGCGAAAAAGGGAGCGACTGCAACCATACAGCTCCTGGTCCCTTGAGAGCTGCAACAAAGATACCCTCACCGCCAAAGAGCGCAGTCTTTATACCTCCCGCCTGCTCGAGCTGAAAGTCGACCGTTGGCTGAAATCCTACGATGCATCCTGCGTCGACATGTAAGGTCTCTCCTGGCTCTAGGTAACGCTCTACCACGGTACCACCTGCATGCATGAATGCGAGCCCGTCGCCCTCAAGTTTCTGCATAATGAACCCCTCTCCGCCGAAGAGACCGGTCAGGATCCTTCGCTGGAAATGAATGCCGACCGAGACCCCCTTAGCTGCACACAGGAAGCTATCCTTTTGACACACCAATGCACCCCCGATGTGGGAGAGCGCCACCGGGATGATATTTCCTGCAAACGGGGCAGCGAATGCCACATGGGCTTTTCCTTCGCCAGTATGGGTGAACGCTGTCATGAACAGCCCCTCGCCTGTCAGAAGTCTCTTGCCTGCGCCGATCAACTTATCTACGACTGAGGAGTTCTGTGCACTTCCATCTCCAAGGATGCTCTGCATGACGATAGCGGGAGATTTGTACATCATCGCCCCTGCCTCTGCGATCACAGACTCACCGGGGTCGAGCTCCACCTCCACGTACTGCATCTCAGAGCCGCAGATCTTAAAGTCAATTACATCTGCCACCAATCGTGAAACTGGAGGCGGTGCCGCAGTAGTTGCGCCCAGAGTTGCTTTGAGCTCCGGCACCTGCGCAAGTGGGAGCCAGTTCTCCATCCCTTCCCTCCAGGCGAAGCCGTGTGGATTTTGCTGGGCTTTGACGATTGCGAGTGACTCCTCGAAGGGCCCAAATTGTTGACCGTTGTAACTCAGATACCACGTGCTCATATCTACCTTGTCACCTTCTCCAACAGAATCACTTCAGTAAAACGACGATGCTAAAAATTGAAGCGAACACAAACCGTCTGATTACATCCACAAGCGACTGATAATTCGACCTACTTTGAGATTAGACAGCCCTTCTGAGGTTTGCAACTATCAGTCTGCCTGCTAACGAAGTGCTCTTCTAAAGCCATAAACGTCGAACCTACAGCACTATCTCTAAGGAGCGAATCTGTCTCTCACGGACTATTCCTGTTTCGCTCCCGCGCACCTTTGCCAATAAGTGTACTTCCTCCTTCCCATTCGCTGTCTTTTCTGAGTTCACTACTCGATTACCCCCAGAGAAAACCCTGTACACACCATACTCGATCTACTAGTGTCTCTCTCAGTTATGAGGCAGCCTGCTACAAACATGACCGATCATTCTGCAACTACAAAAGAAGATACAGCTGCAGCTACGACACGTGAAAAGCTATTGATGCTTGCTGATGCGTGTTTTGAGATGTTCTCGATTCGAGAACTGCGCAATCCCGTGACGATCCTCCCAGAGCTTTCGACTGAGTTTCCCGAATTATCCAAGGAGGAGATATTCGAGGCTGCTCATCTGGCGCTCTCTTGGAGAAGATTGTTACGGGCTGCCGGCAAACCGGTCCACTAAAGACCACCCTGCTGTGCCAAGCCGCATTCGCTTGCGGAGCGGCCCACTCTCTAACCCACTGATATCAGGAAAACCAGTATATATTTTGAGTCAGAAACTCAAGCTATTTGGTCGCCGAGTCGAACCCACCTTGGTATGTAGTCGTTCGGTCACAAGGCGCTAAGCACCACCATCGCCTTGAGTTTTGTGAAGAAAAGTCGGGTCGAAGATTCCCACCCCGAACTTAAGGATATAGTTAGCTAGGAGCACCCTAAGAGATGCCAGCTGTACAAGGTAACGTCTCTTCTGACAAACGTCTAGACCGGGCAGTCAACCACGTCAGCGCCCTGTGGTTTCCTATTAACCCGTCCGTCCTGAAGACTATCCGTGAAGGACTTGATGAAGGAAGGTATACAGAGGACATAACACCACTAATTGATGAGCTCAAGAAAGACTTCGCTCTTTTCACCTATGTGGTGAAGGAGCTCGTGTCTCAGGCTTCCAAGGAGTCGGTACCAACATCAGTCAGCTCAAATCCGATGCAGCTCATCCGCTGGGCCGAATTACCAAGACTAAGCGGTATCCTCGGAGCTCAGAATGAGCCGCCCTCCACTCATCAACTCGAGCTCAGTGAGTCATTTCAATCAAATCGCTTGCGAGAAACGGCGATCATCGCGTCGACCGCGGAGGTGCTTAGCAGGAACCAAAACCTCGATCCAGACGTCGGATTTTCACAAGGTGTTATCCGGGAGATAGGCCTCAATCTGATAGCGTGGAACTATCCCTCACTCTATGCACGAGTGATCAAGTCGCTTAGTCAGCGGACTACGATTGACGAAGAATTGACGAAGGAACTGGGTTTTAGTCCTGCAATGTTAGCCATGAGGATACTACGCCCACACGATGATGGAAAAGCACGCCGGACACTGGAGCAAGAAGATGATGAATCGTGGCAAACATATCAGAGCCTGTGTGAGGTAGGGGAAGCGCTGGCGCGCGCCGGCAGTCCAGAGACCTATCCATCTGCAGAGAATGACTGGCGCAAAGCTCACGACTACATCACGAAGTTTCTTGGTGATGAGGGTATTCAGCTGATCAGGTCCCGCGCTACTGAACATTCAGCTCGCTACAGAACAGCCCTTCCGACCACGTTTGCCGCCCTATCCTCATTCGACCCATCACAAGCGATTAAACGCCATAAGCTCGGCTCAAGAGCGGCAGATAATCAATATATCCGTCATTGCCCACCGTCCGTACAAACAGCGCTGCGCTCTCTTTACTCCGAAATGCCAAGCAGTGAAGTAAGTAAGGATGTGATTGAACAGCTCGTAAAGAGAATAATCCCCGAAGCTGGATTCACCGGCGGCTGCGTATTCGTCATCGATCCGTCTCAGATGAGTCTTTTACCGTTATCGGTTATTGGAAATGTAAAGCTGCGGCGCCTTGGTCGGATAAATCTAAAAACCTCGGCCGGCAACGCTATGGCCGGTCTTATCGCAGACAACATAACTACCGCTCAGCACACGCAAGGCGATCCGGCGCTCGTGGCTTTCAACTGCTCGCAACCTCTCATAGAGCGCGAGGGAACCGAGGTAATCGAATCAACGGCAGGTATTTATAGCTCACTGGGCACCAAAAGACGCATCGGGGTTCTCTACCTTGAGGCACCAGAAGACCAAGTTGGGATATCCGATAGCTTAACCGTGAAGACCTTTAAGGCTTTGCGACAAGCACTCTGTGACGCCCTCATGGTGGACTAAGCTCCCCCACAAAAAAAAGCACCTCGGTGGAGCGTCGCTCCTCCGAGGTGCTTTTCCATCATCGAGGTACGCTAGAGCAGCGACGACTACTCTAACTTCCGTGATGTCCAGGCGTTTTATTATCGACGACCTCCGCCGTAACCACCTCCACCGTGACCTCCACCATGACCACCTCCACCGCCCCCGTGTCGGCGCGGACGATCTCCACCTCGGAATCCGCCGCCCCCTCCGCCGCCTTCGCGACGTGGTCGCTCTTGAGCTATATCAACTACGATGGCTCGTCCTTGGACCTCGGTACCATTGAGCATGTTCTTGGCAGCCTCAGCCTCTTCGTCACTCGACATCTCAACGAACCCGAAACCACGCTTGCGACCAGTCGCCGGGTCGAGAACCACGCGCGCCGACGCAACAGATCCAGCTTGCCCAAATAGTTGCGCTAGATCGTTATCTTCCAGGGAAAAAGGCAAGTTACCAACATACAATTTGCGATTCGACATTCTATTCCTCCACGGCAATTACCATTCTGATAGGCCGCAGGAACTCAGTGTCGGAAGCGCACACCGATGCTTGAGCACTCTCAAGCGATCAATATCACCCGGTAGGGTCCCGGAGCGGTAACCAGATACTCCCGTAGAGGATACCAGCCGCACAGAGCCGGGGTCAACGAACACTTGCACGGTGGCTCAATAAGAGCTCCTAACCCTCTGAGCTCTCTGCCCCTTAAGCCAGGATACCTACCACGAGGGGGGCTTTAGGCAGGCCTCTGAGGGTCCTCACAAAGCTCCCCACGAACGCCGTATTGCTGGGAAGCCCCTGAAATAATTGAATTCATTTTCAGCTCCCCGAGCATCCAAGGCACGAGCCCGCCCGCCTCAACCGATTTGTCCGAACAGAACGAAGACCACATCGAAGAACTGCACATCCTGTTCGATCCTAGCGGAAAAAGATCAGATGTTGGTTCACCTGGGGCCTGATGGGCCTAAGGACGATTTCGATTTGCCCATAACGAGCCTTTCGTAAAGGCCCGCATAGCTCCCAGCGATATTCCTGATAGAGTAGCGCGTCTGAATCCTTTCACGCGCTAACATCCCCAACCTACGGCGTTCCCCTGTCTCCATCGAGCACAACGTATGTAATCCACTTGCGAGGGCTCCACTCGAGCGGGACTCAACGACCACACCGACTCCCTCAACAAGTGCGCGGGAAGCTCCCGTGTCCGTTACCACACACGGCACCCCGCTGGCCATTGCTTCTGCCACGGCGTTTGGGAATCCCTCTGCGATCGAGGAAGAGCAGAGAATATCGAAAGCCGGATATATATCCTCGACCTGCAAACTCTCGCCCATCAAAATGGTGCGACTCTCCAATCCCTGCTGTCGTACCAGACCTACAAGCGCTGAATTACTCTGGTCCACCCCCCGACCAGCACAGATGAGACGAGCGCCCGGGTACTCCGAACTAATCTGTGCAAACGCTCGTAACAAGTAAGGATGTCCCTTTGCAACGTCGTATCGACCTATGTGTCCGATTATTAACGTATCGTCCGAAAGCCCTAATCGTTCTGCGAGTAAGGACCGAGCAGACCTTCGCGGCTGAAATCGCTCGAGATCGAATCCGTTACCTAGCACCATTCCGTTGTACCTAGAGAAGCCCATTGCTTGATGTTGCTCCATACTCCGGTCGGTACAGTACATGATGGTATGCGGACATCTTGAAAGTCCTCTGTTCAGTGCGATGACGACCCGCGTAGTCCATGCGCGCTCTTTCAGATCATCAAGCCCGCGACGAATATTCCACAACAACGGCGCTGGCCGCGACACCAAGGTTCGTGCAAAAGCCAGGGCAGCATTCCCGTGATACATCCATCCTTGAAGGATATCAGGGGACTCCTCCGACAAAAGGTGTGCCAGATCACGTAAACCCTTTGCACCTCGCCACATTGATGTGATACCGAGACAATGTACGCGAACCCCTAACTGCTCAAATGAGGAGACCATCGGCTCTCGAGCCTGTAGGCTGACGACTACGCTCTCGACTGCGTGTGCTCTGAGGTGACCTACCAGCCTTAGCAACATACCTTGTGCCCCATCACCGGTAAGACCGGTGATGCAGTGCACGACCTTGATCATGATACTCACCTCAGAGACCGCCGCTCGGACAACAACACAGCAGGAGAAGAGGTGCACCTTATGCCACTCTATCAGGCACGCCGATGACCGACCTCACGCTCGACGGCAATAACAACCAATTTTTTGTGGCTCATCGGTGAATCAAGTGGGTAGCATTGGCGTTTCCGGACGTCAACATGCACGTAAACGTGAACATACCCGAAGAAGTGTGGTCACACGCCCTTAAAGGCAAAGTGTAGAAAGCATGGCACCAATCCGTGTAAGCAAAAGCTTTCCGGCGCGATATTCGTGCGGGGAGAGGGGGCTCAAGAGCGTTGAACAAATCAAAGAGGACACCACACTCCATGACGGACCCTTAAGATATTGAGAAAGAGCGGCCGTTTGTCGGCTTGTTTGAACTTGCCAGCCCTTCGGCGATGTTGAGCACAATCGAAGATGATGCGCGCTTAAACTGCTCGTGGAGTCCTCCGTTTCCCCTGGGTAGCCGGTCTCGAATCTCAACGGTAGTGACGACGAATTCCACAATACTACTAGTCATCGATCGCCGGGGCAGAAAGTTGCTAGGTCGGGTACGTTCACGTTCTCGAGCACGTTCACGCAGAAATACGTGATTTATTGATGAAAACAATGGGTTATGCTCCATCAGCGGTCATTGGCACCCACTCGATTCCACGAAGAGCCTTTTTTGTTACGGGTATCTGCGCGCTCGCTTTCGTGGAGGCGATCTGTTTGGTACGACGCCCGTTGTCGTGGATGTGCTAGATCACACTATCTGTGGAGAGCTCTCCTAGAGTCTTGTCCGCGTCTCGGCGAATCTTTTGCATCGCATCAACACAGTATGCGGAACGTACGTTGCCGAGCCCAGCTATTCCGAGATCCTCACTGATGAGCCTCAGTGCCTTCGTGAAAGACTGAGAGAGAACCAAGAGCGAGTCTATCGACACCGAGTTATCACCGAGCTCATTAAGAATAAAGGCGGTCACGTGCTCAATACGAGTCTCATAAGGTTCCCACTTCTGAACTCCTAGCTCCTCGCGCTCACTCGGCGTCCTCTGCAGCGCTCTTGCGACCTGGTTGTCGATCGCTTTCATCGCCAGAAGCAATCCTTCTTCGAGTTTACCTGTTTTTTGGTTCATAACCACCTTTCCGTCTTTGACGCGAATACCGAGGCGCAGTCTCTGGTATCGCCGAAGCTAAAGTTCGGGTCAAGAAAACGCGGCAAAAAAAGCTCAATCCCCTACTTTTTGCGCGTGCTAAGGACGTTTTGGCCTAGTTCTTCGAAGGAACAGGGTGTTCGACTTGACTTCTCCGTCTTGAGTCTGCACCGATACGCTTATCTCCCTTCGATTTGGGATGACCACCTTTACGAGAAATTGAAATCTGCCATCGTCGTTTGTAGCCGTGGAGGCAATGACGACCCCCTCTGCAATCAGCTGAAGCTGAACCTGCGTCGCGGGCAGATCCTCCGCCGTCGACATCTTGCCAGCTAAACGTACAATTGGATCTCGCATGTCACCGACCCGCTGTTTGGTGAGGGATATTGAAGCTCTCGAGGTGGGGGTCTCCTCAGGCGGAAGAGGTGATGGTACGTCAGTAACGGGTGGTATCGGAGTCTCTGTCCGAGGCACAACTTGCTCCACGGATAGACAGTCGGGACTCTCTGCCAGATGTCCGTTAATCTCGTTCAAGCTAAGGGAGGAGAAGGACTCCGCTGGGGGAATCGAGATACTCGGATACATGAGACTTCCACGATTAACAGAGTCGTGATTCGCCCCGAAATTGTGCCCTACTTCGTGGGCAAATATAGCGGCAGTAGGCCCATCGCCGAATGCTTGCGTTATCCCATAGGAGAGGCTTGGGAGTGCACACACGACCCCGATATACGCTATACCTATCACTCCACCATCGAAATCCTTGCCAGTAAACAGATGTTTGATATCGACATCCTGATCGAAGGATTCCCCGCTTAGCCCCAAATTAGTCGGATTCTGTGGATTGCGCGTGAAGGCACTCAACATCGCGCCAGGTGCCGTCATCCCGTACGGAGAGGCATCGGTGTACACGTGTTGTTTTACGACCCTGAAGCGTAGATTAAGCTGGCGGTCGTATATCGCTTCTGCCGTATTGATGATACTCGCAATAACTGCATTACTCTCCGCACCGTATTTCCGAAACCAATCAGGATCAGCATCGGTACTTATCGTCACGATGCGCGCCGACTGAGTTCCGACCTGCTGCTGAATGAAGCTTCCCAAAGGCTCAACGACCGACTCTGAATTAGAGTGTTCGTCAGCATGCGCAGCACAACTCCCCCTCCTTGCTGCGCTCGCCGGTATGCTAGAGACACTCGCCTTGACTACAAGCGACCCATCGAGCGACAGACTAATCGTGTACACGCGCTGTCGTGAGCGACGAGAGCCCTTGACTCTTCCCGGGAATGTAACCTTTAACTGATTACCGATAATCGAAGCGGCTGAAGGAAATATTCTTCGGCCGTAGCGGCGCCATCTTCCACCTAACGCGAGTGAGCCCTGAAGAAGAACGGGATCAAGGTTGTCTTCGGACAGAACTCCACCTTTACGTTGAAAAGACCGCCATGTTTTGTTTCTGCGAATCGAGAAGCGTGCATCGACAGAACCCTCGCCGTAGATCGAACCGGTCAACCGCACTGCAGGGATTACCTCACGTTCAGTTCTCGAACCGGATTTTTGAGTAAGCTGATAGAAACCTTGGAGGCTTACCTCTGTTTTGTGAGGAGATAGGCTCTCCGCACACACAAGAGGTATCCAACACGATGATAGGAAGACGACCACTACTTTCCGGAGATCCCCCCACGACATCTCCATACCTGAAACCCTCAAAACCTGGTAGAAACCACCGTTAGAGGCCGTCTGATAAGCAGCCTCGATACGCGACAGACTACACATCCGTTTACGATGCGATTTGACCTTCGAAGTCTCAATTTTTTTATCTCAAGCGAGTGTCTTGCGAAAAAATGCATGTTTGAGACACTGACATGAGCTCAAGTGAGTGTTCTGCAAGTGAGGTCATGCCGTTTGGACTTTGCCAGTCATCTCCCTGTGGAGGCTAAACCGGCCTGTTACTAGACGTATGTACTCAACCAGACAATCGGTGCACCGCTCATCGTGCTGGGAGGTCTAATTTTGTGAATCTTTTTCCGCAAAACTGCATCACTGAGCTATTCCGGAAGCTCACCCAAATTACTCGCTTGTCGAGAGTCGTTGGACTTTTACCTGTTATACTGATGAGCGCATGCACTCGAGGTCCAGCGCCGTCACCTGAATTTGCGTTCAGGGAAACTGCCCCAACCGAGATCTCGGACGACACAGATTTCTCCGGGCTCATCGAAGCGATAGACAAGCAGCGACCAGTACTGCAACAAGACCCCGACAAACCTATGCAGTTTGGACCTGTCGTAACAACACGCGCACAATACGTTGCTGCCTTGGACCGGCTCACCACTATGCTCAGAGGGCCCTCGTCACTGGAGGAAAAAATCTCTTTTATTCGGGGCAATTTTCGCTTTTTCGAGATCTACGGCGATAGACGCTGGGGAGAGGTTCTCCTCACGAGTTACTACGAGCCTATAATCAAAGGCAGCACCAAACCCAGCCCTCAATACCCCTACCCCCTTTACGCCAAACCGAGTGACCTGGTGACGATTGATCTGAAGAGCTTCGCCGAGCGCTTCAAAGGAGAAAACTCACTCAAGGGCAGGATCTTCGATGGAAAGGTAGTGCCCTTCTACACCCGTGAAGAGATCGACGCTAAGGGAGCACTAAGAGGTAAGCAGCTCGAACTGTGCTGGGTTGATCCGATAGAGGCGTTCTTCCTTCACATTCAAGGGTCCGGAACGGTGAAACTAGAGGACGGACGAGAGATATTCGTCACCTATGCTGACAAAAATGGGCACAGGTACGAGGCGATAGGTAAATTTCTCAAGGAGCGAATCGCTCCGCGCGCTGTCACCATGCAACGAGTAGAGGCGGCGCTGCGAGCGATGCCTGCACGTGAGCGCGATCAATTGCTCTATAAAAATCCCAGCTATGTGTTCTTCACACTCTCCGCCAAGCGAGCGATTACTTCTCTGGGAATCCCAGCTACACCGGGAAGAACTATCGCCGTGGACCCAAAGTTTGCCCCCAAAGGAGCCCTTGCTCTCCTGAGCTTTGCTAAACCCATCCTTGAGAAGGATGCAGCCTCCACATCCGATCCGATAGGTGCACTGCAGGTCTCACGACTAGTGCTAGACCAGGATTCCGGGGGTGCCATCACCGGCACGGGGAGAGTAGACCTCTTTTGGGGACGAGGCGACGAGGCGAAACGATACGCTGGCATCATGCAGCACAGAGCCCGCCTCTTCTACTTAGTCCCGCGGTGATTGCCTTGCTTCCCCAGCTCTAATCTTCGCCTATATCATCGCCAAATGGCGCAACAGGGTTACCCGGTGCTATCCCAGGCGGAGGCTGAGGTACCGGTTGCAGCATACCATCGGAGCCTTGGGGAAGAGGTTGTACCTGTGAAGCTGGAGGGGGCTCAGAATAAGGCACATCAGGGCCTGAAGGTACCTCGCGGGCGATATCGCGCACCAGATCTCTGGTTGAGGAATCAACTGACTCCGTTGCGATTGGTAATACCGTTTCCTTCGAAGTTGGCTGGTCGGCTACCGAGGAAGCTCCAAACGGAGATCTCCACTGAGTCACCTTACCGAGTCGAAAAACAACGAAGCCGCCGCCCGGATAGTACCACACGGTCTCCCCTTTGAGAGCTCGCTCGACCTTTTCCTTGGGATCTCCCCATTGTGAAAATACCTGCCCGTAGGTGCTACCATTTCGAAGATCGGGATAGCGACTATCCGCCCAGGAAAGCCCGATGGCCACCCCTACCATAACACCGCCAAGAATCGGCAGATATCTACGCCACATCTTTACCATGAATATAGACCTCGCTCGTCTGGTTGTTCTACCACACACAGCGGTGGCCTTGAAGCCGCAAAGTTACTGCGATGACATCCTTATTTAGTGACAAGCTTGCCTGGCAGGTTCCTCAGCCGAGGCTATCCAACTCGGGAGTGCCGTACGATCTCCCCCCGAATCATGTACAGCACATCCTCGGCAATATTGGTCGCATGGTCAGCGATCCTTTCGAGGTTCCGCGAAACCGAAAGTAATAGGATGAAACGGTCGACATCGTCAGGATGCTCTCGTATCGCTTCGATTACCTGCTTGTGTACGCTCCTGTTTATATCGTCTATCGCATCATCGGATGTACAAACCCACTTCGCCACCTCCTCATCGAGATTAACGAGAGCTTCGAGGCTACGACGAAGCATCTGCTGCACCTTTCCTTCGACATCCTGAAAGTCGATGAAGGCCCGGGGCGATGTCTTTATTGAGCTAAGGGCGCGAGCACGGCTCGCGATATTGACCGCTAGATCACCGATACGCTCCAAATCATTATTGATCTTCAACACGGCTACTATGAAGCGAAGGTCAGTAGCTACCGGTTGATGGAGTGCGAGGATCTTCAAACATTCCTCCTCCACCTCAACCTCCATCAGGTCGATCCGACTGTCACCGTCGATAATCTCCTGCGCCAGCACACAATCTCTGTGATCCACAGCCTTGACCGCTTTGTACACGCTCTCCTCGACCGTTGCGCTAAGCTCGAGGATTCTGATCTTGAGACCCTCTATAGCGCGGTGCAAATGCATCGACATACTGTTGTTTCCTCTGCGGGACCTACCTTATCCAAAGCGGCCCGTTATGTAATCCTCAGTCTGCCTCTGCTTTGGCTTGGTAAACAATTCCTTAGTTGCACCAAACTCAACCAGCCGCCCCTCGAAGAAGAACGCTGTATTGTCGGAAACACGAGCCGCTTGCTGCATGTTATGCGTAACGATTACGATCGTGTAATGAGTTCGAAGCTCCCCTATCAAATCCTCTATCTTCGCTGTAGAACGGGGATCCAGAGCAGAAGCCGGCTCATCCATGAGGAGCACCTCAGGGTCTACCGCCAGGGCACGCGCGATACAGAGCCGCTGCTGCTGACCACCAGAGAGATCGAGAGCGCTCTTGTGAAGCCTGTCCTTCACCTCTTTCCAGAGGTCCGAACGGGTTAGACTGCGCTCTACGATCTCTTCGAGTTTTGCCTGATCGCGTAATCCATGAATGCGGGGGCCAAACGCAACATTTTCGAAGATACTCTTGGGGAATGGATTCGACTTCTGGAATACCATCCCTACTCTTTTGCGCAGCGCAATAAGATCCACGTCGGGTGAGTACACGTCCTCACCGTCAATCTTCACCGTTCCCCGCACCCATACCCCTTCGATGAGATCATTCATCCGGTTCATCGTTCGAAGGAAGGTCGATTTGCCACAACCGGATGGTCCAATGAAGGCAGTAACCTCTCGAGCAGGGATAGAAAGATTGATCCCGTGAAGCGCCTGAAAATCGCCATAGAATAGGTCAAGCCCCTGCGCCTCCACCTTGATCTCTCGAGCTGTCGAGTCCACCTCTGCTTCTCCTTCGACGATGGCACTGTCCATCCCCCGTATTGCTGCAGGCACCTCGGTATCCATCGTATAAAGCTTTTGAGCAACCATAAAGTACCTCTTACCTCTGCCTACGCTGAAATCTCGACCTTAGCCAAATCGCCAAACCGTTCGTCACCAACATAAGAGCGAGAAGAACCGAGATTGCGGCGGCGGCATTGACGTGAAACTCAGTCTGAGGTCGTGAAAGCCAATTAAAAGCCTGAATCGGGAGAGCTGTGAAGGGCGCGAAGAGCGAGTCCGGTACCGATGCCACGTACGTCAAGGCACCTAAAGCTATCAGCGGTGCAGTTTCTCCGACTGCCCTCGAAAAAGCCAATATGCAGCCCGTTAAGATTCCGGGCAAGGCGGCCGGCAGAACTTGCGTCCACACCGTTTGCCACTTCGTAGCTCCCAGCGCGAGCGCTCCCTCGCGGTAACCTTTAGGCACGGTGCGGATCGCCTCACGTGCCGCTATGATGATGATCGGTAACACCAGCAGAGCAAGGGTCAACGCCCCCGACAGTATGCTCCGCTCGAAATTCAATACCCGCACAAAGACTTGAAGACCGAGCAAACCGTATATAACTGATGGCACACCCGCTAGGTTCGCTATACACAGCTCTATTAGATTCGTTACTCTTCCTTTCCTACTGTACTCTTCCAGGTAGAGCGCTGCCCCTACACCTACTGGCAGAGCGCACAAGACCGTCAGCACGATCAGAAAGACGCTTCCGGTCCAGGCAGCATAAATACCCGCCTGCTCAGGCTTACGTGACGGGAAGCTCGTGAAGAACTGCTGACTCAATCGCGGCCATCCATCGACCACGATATCAACGATTAACACCACGAGCACGAGCGCCACTCCAGCAATCACTGAACGCGCTAACCATACGAAAGCCAATTCGAGCCCCGGCCGAGCGAGCAGCGGTCTCTTAAGATCAGATTTGAGAGATCCCGCAGTTGATGAAATAAGGCCGGCCTGCTCCATCTATCGAAACATCCTCTTGAAACGATTGCGGATCGTCATGCTTACGACGTTCAGCACCAGAGTCAGTAAAAACAACATCATCGCGACTGCGAAGAGCGTATGATATTCAAGCGTTCCATGTGGGATATCGCCGAGAGAAACCTGCACGATATACGCTGTCATCGTCTCTACCGGCTGTATCGGATCAAAATGCAGGAGCGGTTGCTGTCCGGCAGCGATCGCCACAATCATGGTTTCGCCCACCGCACGTGAAACAGCCAAGATAAAGGCTGCCGTAATACCACCAGAGGCGGCAGGTACGATCGTACCGAAGATCATCTGGAGCTTCGAAGCTCCTAGCGCATAAGCCCCCTCACGCAGACTACGTGGTACGGTGTACAGTGCATCCTCGCTCAGCGACGCTACCATCGGAAGTATCATGATTCCCATCACCAAACCTGGGCTCAAAGCGTTGAAAGAACCCATCTCAGGAAAGATCTTCTGTAACAACGGAGTAACGAAGAGCAGAGCAAAGTAGCCGTATACGATAGTCGGAATTCCTGCGAGTATCTCAAGAAAAGGCTTGAGGATCTTACGCATCGTCTCTGATGCAAACTCACTGAGGTAGATCGCCATCAACAGCCCGGCTGGGAGCGAAAAAACCACTGCTATCAAAGTAGTTAGCAAGGTACCACACAGAAGCGGCCAAATACCGAAGTGCTTCTCCATGAACAGCGGAGTCCACTGCGTATCGAACAGGAACTGGGACAAAGAGACATTTTGGAAGAAAAGGGCGCTTTCGATCGATAACACCCCGATAATACCCAAGGTTGTCGCAACAGACAGGGCTCCACAGAGGAACAACCACCCTTCGATCCCCTTTTCTAGCACCGCCCTCTTCGAACTCATGGTTCTCCGTTGTACCATACGAGGTGGCCCTACTCACGACGACGACTGTTAGAGTTTTGTTAGGCAGGGTGGAGGATAATTGAGAACACCGACCCCTTACCTGGCGCACTATCTACCTGCACCTCCCCGCCGTGTACCTGGGCTATGTGTTTAACGATAGAGAGCCCGAGGCCGGTACCACCCATCTTGCGGCTTCTTCCGTGATCAACCCGATAGAAACGTTCGAACAAACGACCGAGATGGGGTTTTGGGATACCTGGCCCGCTATCACACACCGAAAGCCTTACCCTGCCCTCAACCTGCTCTCCGCGTACGTTGATACTCGGAGTACCCTCGGAGTATTTCAAGGCATTCTCGACCAAATTGACAAGTGCCTGCTCAAGAAGGCTTGCGTTAGCCAGAACTCGCAGGTCCCCGGGTACCTCTATATCCACTACCGCCGAGCGCTCTTCGATTTCAAAACGACACGCCTCGATAGCTCCCTTCACAACATCATGCGCCACTATTTCAGACATTTCGACGCGAGCGTCCTCGCCACGTGCTTCCAACTTTGCAAGGGTTAGCAAATCATTAAATATCGCGTTGAGACGATCGGCGTGGTGCCCAATAATCACAAGAAATCTCTGTAGAGCCTCTGGGTCATCTTTAGCGCCATCGAGTAAGGTCTCTATAAACCCCTTGATCGACGTGACCGGAGTCCTCAATTCATGCGACACATTAGCGATGAATTCGCGTCGGATATTCTCAAGTTTGGAGATCCGTGTCGTATCCTGCAACACCACGAGCGTTCCGAGCCTCTCTCCATCCGATCCTTCGAGCGGCGTAGCATAGATCTGGAGCACTCGCTCAGGCTCACCTGGCACAACGATCACTTCGACATCCGCCTCTTGGTTGTCGATCGCCTCTCCTATAAAGCGCTGTACCTCAGCATGATGAATCACCTCTGCAACAAGCCTACCCTCACAATCCGAGACTGCCACGTTTAGCAAGCGCCGGGCCGCCATATTAAGCCGTTGTATTCGGCCTGAGACATCGATGGTGAGCACCCCTTCAGCCATACTCCTGAGGATTGCATCCTGCTCGCCACTGAGGATGGTGAGCGCCTCAACACGCTGTTTGAGCTGGCCCGCCATCAGATTGAACCCGTTTGCCAATCCCACGAGCTGCGGGATCCGTGGGGGATAGACCTTTGCTGAGAGGTCACCTTTAGCAAGACGTTCGGTAGCACGCTCAAACCGCTCGAGTGAGCGGTCGATACGCCCAGCAACCATCCAACTACCAATCCCTGCGAGGGCGAGACTCACGAGCAAAACCACTATTACTGCTGTTGAGGATCCGAGATAGACAGCCTGCACCACTACCATCGGAGCTAGGCACACCATCACCAACAAGAAGAAACGCGAGGCTAGGCCAGAGAGGTTCATACACAAACTCCCACCAGCGCCCCATCCGCCAAGAGACTTAAGGTCAGAACAAACGAGTGTGTTTTGAGCTACTAGTGTGCCTTCGTTGTACTAAAGATTGTGGCTCGGTGCACGCTCGATATTCGGCACGTCACCTTCAGCCCCGGAAACGATACCCAACTCCTCGTACCGTCTCTATCAATTGGCCGTAGTCAGCAAGCTTCTTGCGCAACCCAACAACCTGTACGTCTACCGAACGGTCCGTGACGGGATAGTCGTCCCCATGTACGCCATCAACTATCTGGTCCCGAGTAAAGACTATCCCGGGCTGCTTCATCAGGAAGTGTAACAACTTAAACTCTGTGTTCGTGAGCTCTACCGCTGAATCATCGATCGCCACCTCCCGCCGAGCCGGGTTAATCATCAGACCGTCCACGCGAAGAACCGCTTGTGGATCTGCCGGTGGTGTCTTGCCTCGCCGCAAGACGCTCTTCACCCGAGCCAAGAGTACACGGGGACTAAACGGTTTCGAAAGATAATCGTCTGCCCCTAGCTCAAGTCCCGAAACTACGTCTGCCTCATCACCTCGAGCAGACACCATAATAATCGGAATAGCCCTAAACGCAGGGTCGCCCTTGAGCTGCCGACATACATCCAGACCATCCATACCGGGGAGCATGAGGTCTAGGATAACAAGGTCGGGCGCTTTGGCGGTGACTGCTTGAACCGCTTCCTCGCCCGACGAAACGCAGATAATACGATAGCCAGCCTTCGAGAGGTTGTATTCTATCAACTCCCGGATGTCGTCCTCGTCGTCGACGACTAAGATGGATTCCTTCATCGTTGTGCTTTAGACCTAGGCGGTTTCATCAGTCTTCCTACATCGAATCACCTGTCCGTGTATCCCGCAAACCCACCTTCTAACACAAAACTAACCGCTGGCTTACTAGTCCTTGACGCCTCATGAGGGTCGTTGCTACAAACATGGTCTTTCTATAACGATCCCCGCTAGACTATCGTGCCGGACAGCGGCACTCAAAGCCGAAAGGCGAATAAACAGAGGCAGTGATGACTACATCGATAACGTGCTTTGAAAACATCCCCGGTGCTCCGAAAGCTGTTGGTCCGTACTCACCAGTTGTCAGGGTCGGTGACACGTTTTACCTCTCCGGCCAGGTTGGATTGAATCCTGAAACGATGCAGCTTGTAGGCCCAGGAATAGAGGAACAGACCCATCAAGTGCTCGGTAACTTACGAACAGTTCTTGAGCACGTTGGTCTTTCATTTAGCGATGTTGTCAAGAGCACGATCTTCCTCACTGACCTTGCAAATTTTCAAACTGTTAACAAGATTTACGGCGAAGCGCTCGGTGGGCACAAGCCGGCACGCTCTACTATTCAGATCAGTGCGCTCCCGCTCGGTGCAATCGTCGAAATTGAGATGATCGCAGCTGCTCGGCCATAAAGAGCTGGTATCGTAGTGCAGAACGGGATCTAAGCCAGGTGACGCATAGCACTTCGTGCGCAGGAACTGTTTGAACATCAGCGCGATGTGAGTAGGCTGTTTCAGTGATAATAGCACAACACATGGACCGTGCCTTAACCCTCGCCGCTCTAGGCGGGCGACCGGTAATGCCAAACCCACTGGTCGGTGCAGTCCTGGTGCGAGACGGCGAGATACTGGGAGAGGGTTACCACCGCTTCTTTGGTGGTCCACACGCTGAAGTCGAGGCGATTCGCGCAGTCTCTGATCAAAGCAAACTCAGGGGTGCCACCTTGTATGTAACCCTTGAACCGTGTGTTCACTCTGGCAAGACACCACCCTGTACCGACCGTATCATCCAATCCGGGATATCCCACGTAGTGGTAGCGTGCCGCGATCCCTTCCCGGAGGTATCCGGGCGCGGCATCGACATGCTGCGCGCTGCAGGAATCAGAGTTACGGAGGGCATTCAGGAGCACGAGGCCACCAGGCTCAATAAGCGATTTATAACAGCTCATCGGCTCAAACGCCCTTACACAATCCTCAAGTGGGCCCAGACCGATGACGGGTTTTTAGCTCGAAGTGATGGCTCTTCGAAATGGATTAGCTGCGACGCCTCCCGTGCTCTCACTCATGAGTGGCGGGCGCAGGAGATGGCTATCCTAGTCGGCACAAACACCGCGCGAGTCGACAACCCAAGCCTCACCGTGAGACATGTAACCGGCCCTAATCCTGTGCGGGCTGTTATCGATGCATCTCTCGCTCTACCGGCGCACCACAATCTCTTCACGCAGGAGTCTGAAACTATCGTATTCAATGATCTTAAAGACGAGCAGCAAGGACTCGTAACCTATCGTAGACTTGATTTCCGTCACCCCATCACTACTCAGATAACAGCCTACCTGTATAGTCGTCTCCTTATCTCCCTCTTGGTTGAGGGCGGCGCTACCACATTACGTAGCTTCATTGAGGCAGATGCGTGGGATGAGGTGCGGGTATTTGTAAGCCCGAAAAGGTTCGGCTCAGGCATCCGTGCACCTGCGCTCCCCGAGCTACCCCACACTACAGTCACCAGTGGCGACGATACCCTGTTGACCTTTGAGCGACAATTATTCTGAGAATCATCGTTTTGGCGCTTCCGAGTTTCAGGTACGGGCGGTGACTCAATCTCTACGAACAGAAGCCAATACCGGGTTCGACTGCGTCGCGGTTTTCGAGCTGCCAACTCTCACCGGTATACTTGACGATATGTGTGAAACGGACGAAGAGTGTCGCACCACAGGCAACTCTGATGAAGCAACCGAAATCGTTTTCTCAGAGCTCTTTGGATTACCGAATGACGGCACAAAGCAGTGGGTACGACTTGACTACATGGACGCCATGGGATGGTGTGGTGAGCCAAAGATCTCACTCCATAAAGATTCGAGCGCGCCCCACACATCGACAACGCTGCCAAGGGTCAGATCTGACCTCCGCCCATGCGTGACAGGAACCGGCAGGGCAGCCGTTAACTCCTTGTTTTCGCTTGAGAGTGGTCGAATCGCGGAGCGAGAGGGCTCGCGGCTCGCATATCACTAGGGAAACGAGGCAAAAGCGCCGATTCCGACATCTTCGTAATCATATGTACAGGCTAAAAACGCGGCCTCAGTGTTTAGCTGTGCTCCCTCGTTGCGATTAGCAAACTCCCATTTCAACGGTTGAAGCGCACCTCTACCGGCCATATTTTGCGCAGCGAGTTAACTAAGTATACGCTGCGAGCCCGTGCCAGGTCGCCTTTAGTGATTGTTTGCTCCACAATCCTCCCTGCCTCAAGAAGCTCAGCTCTGTAACAACCACCGAGGAGACCGCTGTACACGGGCGGTGTCACGAGTTGACCTTCGAGATCAAGCACAACATTTGCGATCCGCGATTCCGTTACCTCGCCCCTCTCATTCCACAAAATAACATCATCAACTCCATCAACTTCAGGCACTGCATCGTCATAAGCAGACCGCGATGTCGTTTTGTGGAAGAGAAAGATGTCGTCTGAGTCTACAGGCGAACGAGCCAGCGCCACCGTATAACCCACAGGTATCGGCACCAGTGGTGAGACCTCCGAATGCACCCCCCTGAATCTGTCAAAAACGACACGGACACGGCGAGCGCATCCTTCAGTTTGTAGCTTTGCCGCAATCTTATCCAGCTCTTGGCGTACCTTCTCTTCCTCAAAATGCCAGCCAAAATATGCACAGGAGTCCCTCAATCTCTGAATATGTCGGTCCACGAGGAAGAAACCGGCACCCGCCTCCCAGAGAAGCGTTTCAAAGAGCTCAAACGGCTTAGGTTGTGTGGTGACGACGCTCGCCTTAGCAAGACACTCGTGGTACTCGCTCTCCCATGCTGAGTCCCACACAATCCCGCTACCCACGCCGTACTCCATCTGGTCAAGAACTCTGTCGATTAGTACGGTTCGGATCGCTACGTTGAACACCTCTCGACCCTCAGGTGTGATAAAACCAACCGAGCCGGTATAGATCCTCCGGGGAGTAGTCTCTACATCCGCAATAATCTCCATGGTGCGAGCCTTCGGGGCCCCCGTTATTGAAGCCGCCGGATAGAGCGCTCGTAGCAATTCGCTTAAAGGACGCCCTGAAGTTGCCTGCACACCTCGAGTCATTTGAAACACGCGTGGATACGCCTCGATGGCGCAGTGAGGAGCGGTGGTCACGCTTCCACGCTCTGCTATCTGCGCCAAGTCATTCCTCACCATATCCACTATCATCACGTTCTCAGCCTGATCCTTGCTCGACCCGAGCAGGCTCTCATGACGCTCCGCATCCTCTTGTGGGAATCGCCCCCGCAGAGCTGTGCCTTTCATCGGATTGCACGTTACTGCGCCACCGATACGCTCGAAAAGGGTCTCAGGTGACGCGCTACACACGACGTATCGACCAGCATCGATATAGGAACTATACCTTCCCCCCTGCACCGCAATCATCGAAGCAAACAACCTCTCCGGATCATCACTGGCTCGTGCCTGCAGACGAAAGGAATAGTTTACCTGGTAGGTATCTCCTCGACGTATAAGCTCTTTGACTCTATCAACCGCTCCTCGATAGTCATCCTCCGAAACCGTAGGAGACCATTGTGGAGGAGCTATCGAAACGAAAGAGGGCGGCATCTGCTGTTCGTGGTAAGGCCTTTCGAAAAGAGCAAACCAAAGGGGTGGAAAATCATCCTCTTCTCGCGTAACAAGGGTCGGGTCGAGAGCTGTGGCAGCTTCATACGATAACCACCCGAGTGCCCACATGCCACGACATCTCGATTCCGTACTGATGAGGTCAAGCGCGCACGGTATCTCCCCAGGAAACCGAACAACAATAGTGTCGACAGGATCGCGAAAGAAAAGCCACTTACTGACTCGATTGTCGTAGACGATACACTGATGTCTCGTATCAAACCGCATACAAAGATTCGCGCGTAGCAAGGAAGGCACATGCCTAACCGGTGAGCTCAAAAGTGAGGCTACTGATAAGCGTTTTCCCCGCCTGTCCACAGCATTAAAGGAGATGCCGAGGCAAAGGTCAAATCGTGGCAGTTAGGCCGTGCACACCATTATTGCCCCTATAAAACAACCTTCCTTGGGTCGCTCTACACAGCGCTCAAGTGAGCACGAGCTGCTGAAGTTTCTGTCCGCCGGACAGAAGTCGAAGAAAACGAGACTTTTTTGCCTGTCGACATGATTCAGTATTCACTAGCGACATTCGCTTGTAGTGTTTGAATCCATGAAAACCCGCACTTTTCTCGCAGGGACTCCCAATCATCATTGTTGTCGCTGGTTTCTGTCCTGACGGACAGAAACTCATTACCTCTTGACCAGCCAGCTACCTCTGAAGTTTGTGCTAAACTTTTCCGACTGCCGGACCGACTATTGATTTGAAAGCTACGTTTCCGGATATTCAGCACCTCCCGTCGCCTTCGAGGGTGGGAGAGAGGTGGAGGAGTATACAAGTGAGTCGTCCTTATCTCTGGCAACATGATCGGCGAGCTGAGCTGGTTTTTATCTCTCCTCACCTTCTAATCGGAGCGTTGCTCGTCGGCTGCGCGAAAGCGGTGTTCTTAGTCATGCTTACAGCATCTGCGCATCCGTGGTGGCACGGCGTAAAAGTACTGATCGGAGACCTACCGTTCCTGAGTATCTTTACAATCGGCCTTTTTTTTCAGGGAATGCGGCTGCATATAGCGTGTCGTTGCCTAATAATGCTTCTCCTATCGCTGCTTCTCTTCTGGTACACCATCGATATGTGCGTGATCGCGTTGTTCGGCATGCGATTGAGCATCATCGATTTGATAACCTTCGCTCGGGAGACTATTGTCCTACATCATGGACTCGAGGCGTCGGTATTAGTCATCGCGTACGCAACAGCAGTGGGCTACTCTAAGCGCTTCAGGTGCACAGCATATCGCTCGAATCTGGCAGCTCTGAGCCTCAGCTTCCTCGTCTTCTCCAGCATCGGACTTCCAAACCATACTAGGTATGCCACCTCGCTCGAGCTTGTTCGGAGCAATGTAATAGGCGGGCTCTCATACGGATTAACTGACCATGAGTTGTTTGAATTTGGAGCCACTCGTTCACATTTTCTTCCTCCTGAACCTCCGCCCGAGGATGCCATCGTCCTCGTACTGATAGAATCGTTCTCGTCTGTGGATTCCGCTCGTACCTCGGGTATACATGACTATTTTCCTCGGTTTGATCAAATCTCGAAACAAGGAAGGCTCTTTACTAATTTTATCGCCAACCACTATGTGACCGAAGGGGGGATAGCCTCTTTATTTGTTGGTCAGCCGCCGATGAGATACCCGGGCGCAGCTCTGAGCTTCCGGCATTCGATGTGGGACCAGGATTCGGTCGTCAGATCACTGAAGGGCCACGGATATCATTCGATATTCATCTCGTCCGCCAGCTTAGACTTTCGAGGCAAGCGTGACTTCTTGGAAAAGCTCGGATTCGACGAGGCTTACGGTGTCAACGAGGTTAAACGCTTTCGAGATGCACCGAAGTTTACCTTCGGTGGAACATCCGACCATGTTCTATACGAAGAGAGCCTTGAGCGGTACATTCAAGCGAGGAAGGAACACAAAAAGGTGCTCTTCGTGATCGAAACGACGTCGAGCCACGAACCTTACATTGATCCACTTGGTAGGGGCGATACCGTCGAGAACGTCTTTGACTACGTGGATTCAGAATTTGACTGGTTCTTCAAGCAGCTAAAAGGTCGTGGTCTTCTGAACGAGGCTCTCCTTGTTGTGACTGGTGACCACCGTAGTAGACTGCCGATAACGGTGGCAGAGAGGCAGCGCTATGGGATATCGGCCGAAGCACGGGTGCCCCTGCTGGTTTACGGCCAAGGTTTCCAACCAGGAGTCGACGCCCGCTTATTCCAGCAGGCGGACCTGTTTCGATATCTGTCGAGAGCTAAGAATACCTCCTCACCACTAACCGAAACAGCCATCTGGGTAGCTCCTTTCTCCCCGCCTCTCTTCGGATCCAATCCTGCGCCGTTACGGATCCTCACGCGAGATGGTGGAGAATACAAGATGGAGCTCCGTGGCCGTAGCTACTCCTGGCTTGGAGATTCGATACCAAAGAACAAAAGAGCAGTGGAGCTGGAGCTCGCACAACGGGTTGCACGGCTACAGTACTGTAACGCAAATATGCCTGTGTGTCCTACACCGCAAAACGATGACCGTTTGTTACTCTAAAGAGCTGTTTACCCCCGATCTTGATGGTGGCATCCGGCAAGGGTCTCGCATGCTCCTGCCAGAGTGGTTTTCCGTTCACTGATAAGAACAGAGCTGGCCCGTCGTACTGACGAAAGAGCCGATAGGCGATTATCGCTCCCATAAAAAGAGTGCGGCCCCCTGCGGCAACAAAGACCTCGGGAATCCTCACTGCGAGGTATCGATACTGCTCTGCAAGCGACCACGAGAGAAAGGCATCTGGCAGATAATGCGTATACCGCGAATGTCCGCCCGAAAGCGCAAAGAAGCATATCTGGGAAGGGCTCTCTTGCTCTGGCACTGCCTCAAAAAACGGCCTAAAGGCCGCGCGCTCGCCTTCAATCAAAGCTCTGTGAGCTACTCGTTCCTCTTCATCAAGAATCTGTAGCGTATGATCAATCGCCTCTTGCAGGGCGTGCTCGTCGGGGGCAAGCTCACTTGAACGCAGCCGCTCGAGAAACACCTCGTTGGGATAGCCACCGGCAAGCATTCCATCAAAAGCTCGAATACCCTTGCTTGGGTTTCGATATCCGATAGATAGCACGAATGGTTGGATAGTCATCTTGGCATTACGAAGGATCTCCAAGAGGAGCTTGCCTAAGGGATAGGTCGATGTTCTGTGAACCATGATACCTCCAGCTATACATGGCATCATGGAAGCGGGACTTTTTTTAAAGATACAATCGCTGGGTATCAACCGTCTACAATAATGCGCAGCTGTATCATCAGATGAGCTACCTTAGTACCGCTGCTATAGTGAGGCTCTCTCAAAATCAGCCTAAATCACCCGGTCATGCACCTATGGGAATTCTCGAGTTTGGCACACCAGATGGGGGAATGTTCTTTGAAATGATTAGACCCTCCGTTTTTCACCATGGCCTTAGTGGGCGAAGACGAATACACCCCAAGCTCAAGAAGATCGGCAAAAACTACTGGGGCCGTCACTCTTTAATCTATCACGTGCTCGTGCTCGTAAACATAAACATTCCCGAAATGTAAGCCTTTGTCGTCTGACGTCAACGTAATTCGTCGGCGTCAGCTATCAAATCACCACTAAGACCGAGAAAAACTCAGGGAATTCTTCTGAGGTTCCCTAAAATGGATTTAAGGTAAAGAGGGTGCGATCTTCAACGGTGTGATCGATCGGGGTATTATACCCCTCTACAAGCTGCTCAGCCCAATTGTCGACGGTATCTCGCGCATGCGAATACCATGAAAAATCAGAAAAACTAAAGAGCGAACTCCTGTCTTGCTCTCGATCTGCCCACGCTACCAGGAGCTCATTCGTACCCCCATCGAACACGTTCGCTTCGATTGCAATGCTCCCTTTCGCAGTCGCCTTTACCACCCCTCCACCCGGGACCAGCATCCCGAGTGCGGTACCCGCCGCATTGATATGCGCTTTTGTCGCCACTAATTCAGTGACAGCAAAAGCATACACGATAGTCTCCGCATCTGGAGTATCAACTACAGTGAAACGCTTTCGAGGGTCTTCACGGAACGCCTTTTCGAACGAACGTTTGATGTACTCGGCCATTGCTGTGACCTCCTTGTGATACTCAGCCATATCGGCGGTGTTGAGGTCATGCCACCACCCTCGCTCGACTAAAAAATCCGTTGTAACGGGACGAACACAGATCTTCTTATACTTATCACGCTCCCTATAAAATTTCTCCCGATCCTTGAACCAGATTTTATGTACTGGCGCTCGCTCCTTCCACGGGCCAATATCATCTTTGGTTTGAATAAAGCCGGAATCGGGGGCCGGATCTGCGCGCAACGCATCCGTAATCCTACATGAGTTGAGGATTAGCAGTGTCAGCACAAACAGACGAGGACCAAGTGCACGCAATGTGCGATTCAAGATACCACTCACGTGCTGGATCCTGGCACATGAGCTTGTTAGTTTACAGCGCTGTAACATCCTCATTGGCACCCCCAGTAGGATTTGACCGTGACACCAACTTTTATCCTCTCCTCTCTACGGAGTAAAATCAACCTGAACCTCCATCATCAGAAGGGTCGCAGCGTGAGTTTTACCCTGTGCATCGGTACGGAGCGATAGAGTACCACCCCCATCAAGTGACTCATGTAGCACGAAATTAATCGCATGGATGTTAGGCAGTTCAAAACGTTCAACAGTGCCCAAGCAGATCCCTGCAAAATGCCGCTTCACTCGCTCTATCGTCACCTCACGACACAGTATCTCGTAGTATCTGGGATCCCGCGCGATAAGACCGATATTACTGTTGTTTCCCTTGTCTCCGGAGCGTGCATGCGCAAGCTCAACGAGTCGTATCGTTCGCATATCATCCTACACTAGACACTCTACGCGAGGCGTTATCTCCGCCCGGTCAATCAAACTAGGCCAATACCCATAGACCTCACTTACATCACCCTTACCGCCTGAGTATGCAGTAGCGAAGGGTGGCCCGCCAAGAACAAGGGGCGCCATCTCTCGGGTGAATCGTTTGACATCTCGCTCGTGATAACCCTGCACTACAAATCGAAGCATTACCTCTGGGATCAATTCGTTATTACTGTCGGTGAGCTGTCCGTGGCACGCGTTCGCTCCGATTACCTCTGAATGGATCTTCTCAAACTGTAGCCCTAGGTCTTGAATACGTATTCGTAGGATCTCGGCAGCCGCCTTAGCCTTCGCTATCGCATCTGGCCACGAGTACACGAGGGTACTGACCGTACGGTAGCCGTGGAAGTAGCTTATCGATACCTTGTATGCTCCCGGCCTAGGCTTACCCTTGACTCCAGTGATCCGGACACGATCCGGGCCAGCATCACTAAGCTGGGCAGTGGTAAAATCAGCTACTACATCAGGCGTGTAGTAGGCAGTTGGGTCACCGATCTCATACACCATCTGCTCCTTAACCGTGGCCTGAGAAACGAGCCCTCCCGTGTTGGGGTGCTTCGTCACAATAAAATCGCCATCCTCATACGCCTCAATGATCGGAAATCCTACATGAGCAAGGTCCGGCACTGCTCTCCAGTCACCTGAAAAATTACCCCCTGAAGATTGAGCTCCACACTCAATGATGTGACCAGCCAAGATACCTGAGGCGAGCCTATCCCAATCATTTTCCTTCCAACCGAACGCGAAGCGAAGCGGCCCAAGAACCATCGAAGGGTCTGCTACTCGTCCGGTGATTACGATCTGTGCCCCTTGCTGCAGAGCTTCAACGATCGGATCAGCTCCGATGTAGGCATTTGCAGCGGAGATTCGATCTCGAATCTGCGAAAGAGAGCCCCCCGTTTCAAGGTGCAGAAAATCTCTTGAGCTGGTTAAAGCAGTGATATCATCGCCAGTGATGACGGCAACTTTCACAGGTATCTGTCGTGAGCGCGCAGACGCCACAATAGCCTCGGCGCATGCCCGAGGATTAAGCCCTCCTGCATTACTGATAACCTTCACGTTGCGTTGCACGATATCAGACAGGATACGTTCAATGAGCGGAGGGAAATCTCGGGCATAGCCGAGTGCAGGATTAGCCTCTTTCTGCTTCGCCAAGACCGACATCGTGACCTCAGCGAGATAGTCGAGCATAAGGTAGTCGATCGCCCCACCCTGAATTTGACGTACGGGGGCCTCGAGCCAATCTCCCCAAAAGCCCTGACCAGCAGCGATAGTAACCTTTTTTTTGTTCATGACTTATAACGCTACTGTGCTGGCTGCATCGAATTATGGCAAGGGCGAATGATATGTATCCAGACCGTTAAAACCAATGACACACTACACCCACGGAGGCGCATTTCTCCGATCACGCTGCTCCCCTATTCGAGACATCTCCATCCTTAATCACGAACCGCGCCGAAAGACGTGCAACCATTGTGGCTAAATCAGCACATTCAACGGAGCGTAGCACCTCAGTGAAATCCTTGTACGCTGCTGGGGCCTCATCGAAATGAAGTATACGAGCTCTGCTTTTACCCCAGGGAATATTTCAGTGAACGCTTCGGCGACGAGTGCGTTTATGAGGAGATGATTCAGCGTTGCGAAACTTGCTCCAAGCGCTAAGTCATCGAGATACGCGTCCGCCTCACACGACCCGAGCGGGGCGTACACAAGCTCCTTATCACCTGCTGGGAAGGGTATATTCCATCGGGAAAACCCACTGGTCCTGGGTATATGTGCGAAGGGGACGTGAGCACGCATCCTACCGGAGCACCGTATCCAGCGTGTGCATCGGGATTGAGCACAAGATGAGAAACGCCCGGGGCGAGTCGGCTGTTGATCGCCTGTTCGAGGCATCTCTCGTCGAAGGTGTTGCGGATCGCATCAGTACCGATAACAGTAATCGGCTTCACCTTAGAGCCACTCACGGGCAGAACGCCTGTTGCCTCGTCTATCGGAATAACCTTTGTCATACAGCCCTCGCCCAAGAACGGGAGAATCTACCCTATTCCTGCATTGAGTGGGAGGGAGAACTAGTGGGGGCGCCGCCGCCTTAATTCCTGAACGCTCACGTTCCCATCGAGCTAAAAAAAAAGGGGGGGGCGAGAGTCCGAGCTTGCCAGCTACAGTCAAAGACACGCTCAAAACCAATTAATCTTTGCAGCGTATGTGCTCTACGGGCAGAAAGTCATCTCGCGCTGCTTGAGGGAAGCTCGTTTATCGCACGATCAAAACGCTGGTACATCCCGTGCTAAAACCTTGCGCTAGGATACTAAGAAAGCGAAAGAAGATGCCCAACTGCAGCAACCCATCAACTCATAGCACTCTCGAGTGCAGAGCGGGAATAAAATCCTCAGTATGTCGAAGCGGATACAGGCGCTGTTGTCGCCCATTATGTGGGATGTTCGTGCCACTAAACCCTCGTCTTTCATGACGAACATCTCTCCTTGCCCACACCGTTGTGGTTTTTTCACTGACCGGTCCTTGCTTCATCTCTATACTGACCTATGATAGCCCTCTCGGCCTACGCGAAATAGATTGACACTACCCACGATATGAACGTCACAGCAGAACACCTACGCTTGCAAGGTGAGCTTGATGGAAGCGCTTTTTGGAAGCGTTGGGGGCCGTATGTAAGTGAACGTGCTTGGGGAACGGTTCGGGAAGACTACAGCCAAACAGGCGATGCCTGGAGCTACTTCCCTCATGAGATGGCCCGAAGTAAAGCCTACCGCTGGGGAGAAGATGGCCTAGCGGGGTACTGCGATCGGTATCAGCTCTTGTGCTTCTCTCTAGCGCTGTGGAACGGCAAGGATCCGATTCTCAAGGAGCGTGCTTTCGGACTCGTGCCATCCGAGGGAAACCATGGAGAGGACGTCAAGGAGTACTATTTCTATCTCGATAGCACACCAACTCACAGCTACATGCGTTACCTCTACAAGTATCCGCACGCCGAATTTCCGTACGCTCAACTGATAGAAGCAAATAAGGCTCGCAACGGCTCAGGACCCGAGTATGAGCTTCTTGATACCGGCCTCTTCGATCAAGACAGATACTTCGATGTATTCGTGGAGTTTGCGAAGAGCTCACCGGACTCGACATTTATCAGGATTACCGCCCACAACCGGGGGCCTGAGACTGCTCCTCTGCACATCCTGCCACATCTGTTGTTCAGAAATACCTGGTCATGGGGAAGGACCCCCCTTCTGCCACCTCGCATCAGGCTCCTCAGCCGGTCAACTTCAGGGATAGTTCTACAAACGGAGGAGCAACAGTATTGCGACATACGCACGATCCCCCATGACTATACCCTTGGAACACTGCACCTGATAGGGCCAGGCGGCGGAGATGCACTCTTCACTGAAAACGAAACTAATCAAGAGAAGCTCTATGGCGTTCCAAATAAGTCTCTATTCGTTAAAGATGCCTTCCATCGACACCTGATATCCGGTGAGAATTGTGTCAATCCGGCCCACGAGGGCAGCAAATCTTGTTTACATTACAAGTTCGACATCGAGCCGGGAGGCAACAAGAGCCTCGTGTTGTATCTCGGGCAAGATGGCACACCGGACGTTCTTCGCGATGGGGTGCGTTGTCTGGAGCACAGGGAACGGGAGGCGAACGAATTTTACGAAACGGTACATCCCCCAAAAGCCAGCGATGATGAAAAGCGGATTCAGCGTCAGGCTTTAGCTGGCTTACTGTGGTCAAAGCAATTCTATTACTTCAATGTCGATACCTGGATACAGGGAGACGACCACCCAAGCAAACCGCCACCGCACCGAGCTGGCAACCGCAATCACTCCTGGAAGCACCTCAACTCGATGAGGATCCTCTCCATGCCTGACAAATGGGAGTATCCGTGGTTTGCGGCGTGGGATCTCGCATTTCACACGATCTCGCTGGGTCTAGTGGACATGGATTTCGCGAAAAAGCAGTTGTGGTACCTGTTGTTCGAACAGTTCCTCCATCCTAACGGCCAAATCCCAGCCTACGAATGGGAGTTCTCAGATCTTAACCCCCCCGTGCACGCCTGGGCGGTGTGGAGGATCTACAACATGGACCGTATTCGTACCGGTACTGGCGATCGAGACTTCCTTGAAAAGTGCTTCCATAAACTTCTGATTAACTTCACCTGGTGGATCAACAAGGTCGACTCAGAAGGTAACAACGTCTTCGAAGGGGGCTTCCTTGGTCTCGACAACATAACCGTCGTTGATCGCAGCCAACCCCTCGGCGGGGGCATCCGACTTGAGCAAGCGGATGCAACGGGTTGGATGGGGATGTTTTGTCTCGTATTGATGCGGATCGCTCTGGAGCTCGCCAAGAAGAACCCCACCTATGAGGCGCTCGCTACAAAGTTTTTCCAGCACTACGTCTACGTAGGTGCTGCGATGAAAAACATGGCGGGAAAGCACGTTTCACTGTGGGATGAAGATGATGGTTTTTTCCACGATATCCTGCGCTATCCAGATGGCTCCTATCAACAACTTAGTGTGCGCTCCCTCGTGGGTATCATTCCACTCTACGCAGTCGAGCGTCTCGAGAAGAATTGGATCGAGCCCTTCTCGGATTTTCGAAGGCGCTTCGCATGGTTTCTTAACAATCGACAAGACCTTGTACAAAGCTGTTGCTATCCGGTGACCCGTAGCACCGGAGAGGCGCATGTACTGGCTGTCTTTGATCAGCACCAGCTCCTTAGGCTCCTGCAACGCGTCTTTGACTCAGAGGAGTTCCTCTCCCCTTATGGCATACGCAGCCTCTCGAAGGTCCATCTCGAGAATCCATTCCGACTCGGGTCGTTCGAAGTGCGCTACGAACCGGGAGAATCCGAGTGCAAACTCAAAGGTGGCAACTCTAACTGGCGAGGTCCGGTGTGGTTTCCCACATGCTTTCTGGTCATTGAGTCGCTGAAAAAACTTCAAAAGGCGTATGGACCTGAGTTCACGGTTCCTCTCAACGACGGCAGACAGATGACATTTCAGGCACTAGCCTCTGATATCGCGGAACGGATGATCAAGATATTTACCCGTGATCCGTCAGGTAGGCGACCGGTACATGGCGCAACACAAAAATTCCAAGAGGACCCGCACTGGCGTGATTATATCCTCTTCTACGAGTACTTTCATGGAGAGGACGGTAGCGGCCTCGGGGCCTCACATCAAACCGGTTGGACCGGTTTAATAGCCACACTAATTGACGAGTGGCGGCGTTAGTGTCGCTGTGCATTCTGGATGCGCTCGATGATATCGAGCGATTGCACAAGCACTGGACCTCGGAAGAAGGAGATCTCGCCAAATTGTAAAACACCAGCCAGAGCCTCTTTGCTGCGCCCGAGAGCTTCGAGCAGGGTGCATTGCAGCAAAAGAGCCATCGGATTACACGGCCACAAAGACATTGCAACGCGAACACGCCCGAGGGCAGCCTCAAAATCACCTCGATACTGAAGCTGGTAGGCCTCTAAAAGCTCGGCAACGGAACTATTCGCTCTTTCAAGCGCACCTTCTGTAAACGGACCTTCCAAGGGACCAGGCCAGATACCATCCTCAAGATACCAGAGATAGTCGTCCCAGGCGATCCTGAAAGACCTCCAACGCTCCTGAAATTGCATATCGGAGGTAATTGGAAATGTCCCAGGCTCACTATTCAGTAAGGTCACTGAGCCGTGATGATAAACAATCGACGAAGGCACGTACCGACTCGTTAGCGACTGTGTTCTGACCTTGAGACATAGATCGATATCCTCAAGTCCATCGAGCGAAAACTGCCCAAGCTCAAAAAATAGGTCTCGCGAGAGGAGGATACATGCTCCGAGCAAAGCCTGATAGTTTCTCTTCTTGTTCACCTCTGGAGCGTCGGGATTGTGTTCGTGGTATATCCCGTAGAAAGAACCGAGACCAAATGCATATCCGGCGTGGTTTATACTCTTTCCGTCTGGGTACACCAATTTAGGCCCTACGAGCCCAACACCCGGTTGTTGAAGTTCATCAAGCAGAGGTTCAAGCCAGCCCGGCTGGGGGATCGTGTCGTTGTTCAGAAAGAGCAGGTACCGCCCTCGGCTCACCTGCGCTCCATGGTTGCATGCGGGTGAAAACCCACTATTCTCCGTAAAGCGCTCCACCCGCAGTGAGGTCCACTGACTTTGCCATGACCGTAGAGCACTCGCTGTCTCGTCAGTCGAGGCATTATCAACAACCACCACCTCCAGCGGGATAGCCGAAGAGGAGTGCCGTAGAATAGCCGTTAGACACTCTTCCGTGTAGCGCCACTGATTAAAAACGGGGATTATAATGGAGACAAGGGGGGTTAGCATGACCTGTTCCTGCTGAAAACAAGGCTTCATCATAGAGGCTGGCCTCCACTATGACAATCAAAGACTGCAAGGTATCGTGTCTGCCGAGATAAGGCCCTTTCCTTGACCCGTGTCGCAAGGTTCGGTAATCACTTGGTGACGGTTAGGGAAGCGAGGCAAAACCTCCTACTCTCTTCAGTAGATTTTGCCTCGCTTCCCCAACATCGTAGGCGCGTAGCTCAGCTGGTTAGAGCGCTTGCTTCACACGCAAGAGGTCCTCGGTTCGAGTCCGAGCGTGCCTACCACAATTTGAAATACCCTTACTAGTATGCAGAATAAAAGTAGAACAGTCGGAGTAATCGGTTTCGGAGTTATTGGCTCGAGCATGGCCCGCAATCTTGCTCGGAAGGGCTACACCGTCTTCGGATGTTCCCGCTCCTCCAGTAAGGTCCGAGCTCTCGCAGATGAGGGCATAATCGCGATGGAGTCACCTGAGAAGCTAGCTCACGAGACCTCTACCGTGATTACTTCTGTGACTGATGGCAAGGCACTGCATGACGTTCTATGGGGATCGGGGCAGCTCCTAGCGCACCTGCCCCCTTCATCACTCATAATCGATACAACCACTGTATCGCCGTCAGAAGCGCTTGAAGCGAGCAGCCGATGTAATGCGCTAAGTGTCGATTTTTGTGATGCGCCTGTTACCGGAGGGGACATTGGTGCTCGTAATGCGACTCTCACCATTATGTGTGGTGGTACACGTGAGGTTATTACTAAGGCTAGAGCGTTCCTTGAATGTCTCGGCTCGAAAATCGTGCACGTTGGCCCGGTTGGAGCAGGCCAGAGGACCAAAGCTGCAAATCAGATCGCCATAGCCCTCGGTATCGTCGCCATGACAGAAGCTCTGCACTTTGCCCGCACTCAAGGACTCGATGTAAGCACCACCCTCGACATCTTACAGGGAGGGTCGGCCGGTTCGTGGGCTCTGTCCAATTACGGACCGAGATTAATCAAAGGAGACCTTTCGCCAGGATTCGACGCTGCTCATATGCTGAAAGATATAAGGATCGCACTCAGCGAGTCCTCGAACGTATGTAACCTGCCCGGCGCTGCAATCGCTGCCGAACTCTTTGAGCAACTGGTCACGAATCATCCAGGCCTCGGCAATCATGCATTGATCGAGTCGTACGCCTCATTTCCCAGGGAAGGTACGAGGCTGTGCCCAGGGGATCAATAAGGTTCGAAATCCCTAAAGTCTATGCAGGTAGCCCCTGAAAGGCTGATGTGGTAACCTCCCCCCCGTCGTTAGAATCTGATTGGAAAGTGTATGACTACCTCATTTTTTGCTGATGTTCCCGTAGCTTCCCCTGACGTGATCCTCGGAGTAACTGAAGCGTTCAGAAAGGATAGTGACCCCAGGAAGGTAAGTTTAGGGGTTGGGATATACCAGGATGGAAATGGAAAGATACCCGTCCTGAAGGTGATTAGACATGCGGCCAAGCAGTGGTTCGAAGCAGAGGAAAATAAGAGCTACCTCCCAATCGATGGTATCGCCTCATATAACTCGGCCACTCAGGAACTTCTCTTTGGAAAGGGAGCACAGGCAATCGCAGAGAATCGCATAGTCACGATTCAATCAGTAGGCGGTAGTGGCGCTCTCAAGCTTGGCGCTGATTTGATTCGGCGCTTCCTGCCCGATGCAGCTATTTATATCAGCGATCCTAGCTGGGAGAATCACAGAGCACTTTTTGAAGGCGCAGGGATTAAGATCGAAACGTACCCGTATTACGATGCTACAACACACGGGCTTCGGCGAGCGGAGATGCTTGAGTCATTGCGCAATATTCCCAAACGCAATGCCATTCTACTCCACGCATGCTGTCACAATCCTACTGGGGTTGATCTCGATATCAACACATGGAAAGAGGTGATTGATATCTGCGCCGAGCGCGAACTGCTTCCCTTCATCGATTTTGCATACCAAGGCTTCGCTGAAGGACTAGAGCAGGATGCAGCTGCTATTAGGATGTTTGCCGACAAAGGACTATCCTTCCTCGTATTGAATTCATACGCGAAATCGTTCTCTATGTACCGCGAGCGTTGCGGTGCACTTTCGGTCGTTACCGCCTCCTCTCAGGAGGCAACAGCAGTGCTGAGCCAACTGAAAAAAATCGTGCGCTCGTTGTATTCGAGCCCACCGTCGTACGGCGCTCAACTTATCTCCATAGTTCTAAACTCTCCGGAATTGAAAAAGATGTGGGAAGAGGAGCTCGGGGAGATGTGCGCGCGGATTCACTCCATGCGCCACCTCTTCTGCTCGAAATTAGCTGCTGCTATCCCAGATCACGACTTTTCATTCATTCTCCAGCAACGAGGGATGTTCTCGTACTCCGGGCTCTCGGCAGAGATGGTTCGTTCCCTGCGAGAGCGCTATCATATCTACGCAATTGAAAGCGGGAGAATCTGTGTCGCAGCAATTAACGAGGGAAATGTTGATTACATCTGTGAAGCGATCTCAGGGGTTCTTCGGGCCCCTTAGCTGCCAAAACGTATGCAGAGCTGTCATCTTCCTGACCTATACAGTGCTCGCTCTAGCACCGGTACATACGTCAGCACAGGAGCCTGCTAACACTGCTGCAATCCGAATTGAGCAGCTACTATTCGGCTTACAAAAGCCTGTAGGTTTCATTTCAGCACCAAACCAAGCCAACCGCGCCTACATCGTAGAACAGGGAGGACTCGTCAAGCTCCTCGTAGATGGGAAGATTCGACGTAAACCCTTCCTCGATATACGGCACCTCGTCAGTAGCAAGCCCGAGCAGGGACTCTCAACCATCGCCTTCCCACCTTCATATCCAACCGATAAAAGAGTCTTTGCATATTTCACCGATCGACAAGGTGACTCAATCATCGGAACTTTTTTACCAACCGAAGATGACTACCTCGACGAAGAATCACTCTCAGTTGTTCTAAAGGTGGTACAGCCTACCACCTCTCACTTTGGCGGCCATTTAGCTTTTGGCTCTGATGGATACCTGTACGTAGGGGTCAACGACGGCAACACTCAAGACTTCCCTTCAGGCCACGCCCAAAACACCCAATCGATGCTCGGAAAGCTTATCCGTATCGATACATCAGAACCAGCACCATATAAGATCCCAACTGACAACCCACTTCCACCAAGCAATAAATCATTAGCTGAGATATGGGCTCTTGGGTTCCGGAACCCTCTTAAGTTCTCATTCGACCGAGCAACTGGGCAGCTTTTCTTAGGAGATATTGGCCTACACTCGAAAGAGGAGATAAACATCGTAGAGAAGGGTAAAAATTATGGGTGGCGCGTACTTGAGGGCTCCTCGTGTATAAAGCCACCGTGTGACTCCACTCGCTTTACACCCCCTATCTTCGAGTACTCGCACGAGGACGGGACGAGGGTTACGGGTGGCCTGGTATACCGAGGCAGGCAGATTCCACTACTCCAGGGTCGATACGTTTTCGGAGACTACGAGTCAGGAGCGATCTGGATCCTAACACAGCAAGACGGCTCTTGGCGGCGAGATCTACTCTTCAAAACCAATCGACATATTACATCCTTTGGGGAGGATGGGGAGGGGGAGATCTACGTAACTACTCTTGAGGGCGAAGTAGCCAGGATAGTGCCGGGCGAAACCGGCATCCTATCCCCTCGCTGACCTGATTCTTCTCTAGCCCATGTGACCATAAACCTAGCGTCCATTTCTGTTCAACGCTCAAGCACCAGCTTTCTCGTGCAGCCCTTTACTTCTTTTTCCTCGGAGATTTTCGTGCGCATATTTTGGTGACTTTACCCCTCTGTATCCTTTCGAATATAGTCAAGGGAAGCGAATTACCTCGGTTGTACTACAGAAGCGGTTTGCATATCTATTAAATTATTCGCGAGCACTCGATGCGAACGATCCTCCTTCTCTGTACCTCGCTATTCTTTATCAGCTGTGGAAACTCAAACTCTATACTCGGAGGCGACTATGAGGTTCAGGACCTAAACATCTTAGCAAACGACATCGAGCGAGGAGAAAGTGTCCGCGTCGAGGTTTTTTTCGAGACCAAAACAGAATTCGATGGAACTCCAGATGGCACCGAGGTTGTAGTGCGGATTCCTCCAGAGTTACGCTACGTCCCGCTATCTTCGGAGATATACGACGGATCCACTGACGCAACCGACCAACGTTCTCCCGACACGGTACTCCCCTGTCCCGACGGCTCACAGTTCGTCATCTATCAGTTTTCAGACGCCGATCTGTTCGGTCGAGGCATACGTTCGAACACTGAATTCGGATTTCGCTTTAACGTCGTGGGCAATACACCGGTCAACCTGACATATGTTCGTGCAGCAGCAGGCGAATCGGTAGCCTATTCGTGCTTCTCCCCTTTCAGCTTCGAGGAACAAGAGGCTCTGCAGGTGCTCTAGCAAACATCTGTCGTACCTGCATGATTAAACCCTGCGCGAGTGATTTTTGAAAAAGTCACTCGCAATAGCAGGGCGAGCGCTATCTTGGCGTAGCCAAGTTGCGCCGCAGAAGACAAAAACTCTAGCTGCAGAAAGAGACTATCACTAACTACCTGAAAAAATATCAAAATGAATGAGGCTGGGTTTATATAACGCGCATCTCCTGCTCTCGCTTCTCTAATCACGCTCAGGAAACTCACCCCGCTTGATGGCATCGACATCTTCTTGAGTCAAGCCACCATTAAGTCGACATTGATTTCCTTTGTCGTCAGTGAGCTGAAACCACGGCCAAGGCCCCATCGGCTCGAGCACCTTCTTAAATTGCACATTTGCCTCCTTTAAGAGACGCTCTGAAAGGATACAGGGTGTGCAGTACTCCTCCAGGGTAGTGGTATGCATCGTAACCCACAGTTGGCGATTTCCAGTGGCGTCATCGGCACATGCGCTAGGCGTCACAAACCCGACAAGGGAGGACAGCACCATACCTGCTATGGCGATAAGACAACGCGTGAGACCCAACACCTTACGCTTTCGGCGGTAAGTCATAGGCAGCGACTTCAGAGCAGAAACCACACTGACCATGGGAACCATCGCAAAAAGGCTGCTTCTGTGAATGTCCGCAACGGCAGATCGAGATAGCTGTGCGTCCGCCGAGATCAAAAATTTTGCCGGTAGCATCGCATACCTCAAACGAACCACCCTCAACTCGCAAGGGGCCGTTGTTCTTGATCGTGATCTTTACCTTTTCGGTTGTCATATACCTCTCCTCGGCTCTATTTCAAAATATTGAGAAACTCATCCAACCTGGCGATTACCCCCTGTAGCTCACTTGCCTTGCCTTTCGTCTCTTCAACAAGCGCAGCAGGTGCATGTGCAACGAACTCAGGATTTGAGAGGTTTTTTTCTACTCCTGCAAGCTGCTTCTGGAGCTTCTCTATCCTTGCAGAGAGCTTCGTCGTTATATCTTTGACATCGACGTCCTGCGGAACCTGCACATAACCGATACCACCGGTGAACCTCAGTGGGACGTGGCCCGCGGGGACATCCTGCCCTGTATGCTCAGAGAACGATTCTATATACCCGATCGACTGTGCCACAGCAGACACCGGCTGGAAGTTGCTGCGTGCTGCCTCTGTCAAAAACAACATCCTTACCCGTAACGGGGCTTTAGCTGATATGTTGAGGTTTTGCCGGATATCGCGAACTCCCCTTACGAGAGATATCATAAGATCGATCTGCGACTCTGCTGCCTCATCCCTGTGAAGCATCTCAGCCTCTGGCCAACTTGCAACACATATTGAACGCTCATCACCAACGTTACTACGGTCTACTACTCCACGAGCTCTGAGGACTTGCCACAGCTCTTCCGTAACAAAAGGCATATACGGGTGAAATAGCTTCAAGATCGCGCGCTCACACAGGGCTGCTATTTGGAGAGCGCTATGCTTTGGTTCCCCATCACCCCACAAACGTGGCTTTACGATCTCAAGGTACCAATCACAGTAGTCGTTCCAGAAGAAGCTATTGACGACTCCAACAGCGTGAACGATGTCGCTCTTTTCAAGATACGCATCGTGAGCACGGACGGTTTCACCGAGCCGCGAGAGGATCCATCGATCTTCGAGAGCAGTGTGGTCCATAGCCTGCGAATCGAAGGAAACGCCTCCTTCTCCGAGGTTTCCCAAGAAAAGTTTGGTAGCGTTCCATAACTTAATCACCAAGCTCTGCCCGTTCTTGAAGATCTCCTCACTCAAACGGGTATCCTGCCTACCCATCGGATAGTTGAGAGCTATCGCCACTCTCACGGCGTCCGTCCCGTACCTATCAAACAGCTCCAGGGGATCGGGCGAATTTCCGAGCGACTTCGAAAGCTTTCTGCCCTGCGCATCGCGCACCAACCCGTGCAGCACCAGGGTCCTGAAAGGGACTTGACCTTGTAGCTCAAGAGCCGACATGATCATGCGAGCATCCCAAAAAAAGAGGATATCTCGCCCCGACATAAGCCAATTATTGGGAAACCAGAAATCTAACTCCTCCGTCTTATGTGGCCACCCGAGTGTTGAAAACGGCCAGAGCTGCGAAGAAAACCAAGTGTCCAAAACATCTTCATCCTGCTTGAACGTGCTACCTCCACACTTTATACAGCTCGTTGGAGCATCGACTGACGCCGTAACATGAGGACAGCTCTGACAGTAGTACACAGGGATTCGATGCCCCCACCACAACTGCCTCGAGATACACCAATCCTGAATCGTATCCATCCAATGAAAGTAATCGTGTTTTTCCGACTCAGGAACGATCGAGAGCTTCCCCTCAAGGACTACCTGCTTCGCCTTTTCCGCCAGAGGGCGCATCTTGACGAACCATTGGTCTGATACCTTGGGCTCAAGGATACTCTTACATCGATAACACTCCCCAACGGCATGAGAGTGCTTATCGATCTTTTCCATTAATCCCTGCTCTTCAAGCGCCGCAACTACCCTCTTACGCGCCTCGTAGCGATCGAGACCCTGGTAGACAGCACCGGCGGCTGCGGTCATCTTTCCATCATCTCCAATTACGATCTCAAGTGGGAGTCCATGCTTCAGGCTTACTGCGTAATCGTTTGGATCGTGCGCTGGTGTAAGCTTGACCGCTCCCGTGCCAAAGGCCGGATCAACAAAAGGGTCCGCGATAACGGGAATAGTCCGATTCTGAATCGGTAAGAGCACCTGCCGACCTACGATCCCCTTGTAGCGCTCATCATCAGGATGAACTGCCACCCCCGTATCACCGAGCATAGTTTCTGGCCTGGTGGTGGCTACTACTAGAACTTCACCACTCGGCTTTCCCTGCTGATCAAGGAGCGGGTAGCGCATGTGCCATAAATGACTCGCGTGTGTACTGTGCTCAACTTCATCATCTGACAGCGCTGTTCCGCAAACGGTGCACCAATTTACCATGCGCTTACCACGGTAGATGAGACCCCGCTCATAGAGCTGTACGAAGGCGACCAAAACTGCCCTTGCCAACCCTTCGTCCATAGTGAAGCGCTCGCGCTTCCAATCGCACGAACAACCGAGTCGCTTGAGCTGCTGGATAATTATGTCGCCGTGCTTCTCCTTGAACTGCCACACGCGCTCGAGGAAAGCCTCACGTCCGAGATCAAGCATCTTGATCCCTTCCTTTTCGAGTTGCCGTTTGACGACGTTCTGGGTAGCGATACCCGCATGGTCCGTGCCTGGTATCCACACCGCTGCAAATCCACGCATGCGATGCCAACGCGTCATGACATCCTGCGGAACATTGTCGAGGACGTGTCCCATGTGCAGGATACCCGTTACGTTCGGTGGAGGGATCACCACGCAAAACGGTTTCTTGGAGCGATCTACCTTTCCGTGGAAGAGGTCGAGCTCCTCCCAAAATCGATACAACCGCTTTTCAGCTTCTAAGTGATCGAACTGCTTAGACATGCTTTCCGCCGACATACGTTACCCTTAAAAAGTAAGCTGGCTTCTCAGTAATCTGTACCTTGAGCTTAGGCCCTGGAAGGTACCACTCTCCTTGACTCGTGTCACCGTTTGTAGCGTTTACAGAAGGATCCTCGATTCATCCACGTGTAAGCGGGAAGCGTCGCTACAAGATATGGTGCTCATCACGCAAGTATACGGTATGAATGAGGTAACCATAGGTGATTTATCAGCTCCTCGCCTTGATTGGAGATTACGTTATGAACACGAAGCCCCTTGTTCTGATAGTTGCGCTTCTCGGCTACTCCTTAGCGCCCACGGCCTCGACACTGGCAGAGGAGGTCAAAGCGGGAATGCATGCTCTCTTGACCCCCCTGCGGGAGCTTCAGCCGTTCATCGCCGACCAAAACCGGTTCTCTGACCCCGCCAACAATACCAAAGTCGGCAACCTCCTACAGCAACTCCGCTCGAATTTTCACTCCCTCGAGAGCCTCCCATCGCAGTATCATAAGGCCCCCGGATTCAGCGAGAACGTGAAGCTGATGAGCGACCTCCTCGACGATGCGTCGCGGAGGTTCTCTGAGGGCAAGGCGTCCTACGCATGGTGGAGAACGCGCGGGATCCCATCAAGCTGCTTCGCATGCCACGCTACTTACAAGGTATCTTCTGTTTATTCTAACAAGGCTGCGATAGATCCGTCGCTCAACACCCTTGACCGCGCCCGCTTCTTGCTGGCAACCAGACAGTTTCCTCAAGCGCAGGAAGCACTCCTACAGGCTCTGAAAGAGCCGGAATTTCGATACTCGTACGACGAGGTGCTTCGTAGCCTGCTTGTTGTTGTCACGCGAATAAACCAGAGCCCTCACGAGGGTATCGCTCTCTTCAAAGAGATACTAGCTACGGCCAAGCTCCCTGAAGAGGACTCGCACGAGGTTCGTGGCTGGATCGAGAGCATGGAGAAATGGCGTACCAGTAAAAGCTCCCCGGAGGGCGATCCCTTGAAGTCTGGTGAGAAGTTAATTCTAGCAGGAGCCGCTCGCGGACTCGAATACTACCAAGACGATGTGTCGTTGCTGCGGGGCACGGCGCAGATTCACGAAGTATTGGAGAGCGCCAAGGTAACATCAGAGCAGCGTAGACACGCACTCTACCTCCTAGGATTTGCGTATAGCGCCCTACCCGCTTATTTCGCGGAAAGCTGGGCTCCCATGTATCTTGAGCAGTGCATCACCGAATTTCCCGGTACTCCAGACGCAAAACGGGCCTATAGAGTATATCGTAATATGATCACTGACGAATTTACGGGTAGCGGTGGCACCAACGTACCCGATGAGGTAGAGCTGCACTTAGAGGAGCTCCGTAAAAAGGCATTCGGAGAACCGACATTTGCCGGCAGGGTCTAGCCAACAACTATCCCCCTTGAGGACCTGTTTTTAGCCCTTTTACTGGCGTCCGGCGCAGTTTGCAGCTATACCGACACTGGTTATCTGCAGAGTCATGCAAGGGGGCACCAGATGGAACACTCTTTTCTCATCGGCCAAGGATCAACATCACCGATACACCTACTCGCTGCGATGGCCAATCGTCACGGACTAATCGCCGGAGCGACGGGGACCGGTAAAACCGTCACCCTACGAGTTCTAGCTGAGGGCTTCAGCCGCCTCGGGGTTCCTGTGTTCATGGCGGACGTAAAAGGAGACCTCGCAGGGCTATGCCAGCCGGGGACCCTGACCGAAAAGCTCGCCGCTCGGTTAGCATCTCTCGGGATCGAGGATTGGACTCCAAAAGCATTCCCAGTAGTTTTTTGGGACGTATTCGGCGAACAGGGACACCCCGTCCGAACCACCATCTCTGAAGTCGGCCCATTCCTCTTGGCACGATTGCTCAACCTCAATGAGACCCAGGCAGGAGTTCTCAATCTTACGTTCAAGGTCGCAGATGATTCGGGCATGTTACTGCTCGACCTGAAAGACCTACAAGCGATGCTGGTCCACGTGGGAGAGAATGCAAAGAATTTTACCCTCCAGTACGGAAACGTTTCTGCCGCAAGTATCGGCGCGATCCAGCGTGCGCTCCTCACACTCCAGGAATCCGGAGGCGATATATTTTTTGGAGAGCCCGCTCTCAATATTCAGGATCTCATACAAACGAATGAACAAGGTCTTGGCGTTATAAATATCTTGAGCGCCGACAAACTCATGTTATCGCCTGCTATATATTCGACCTTTCTTCTCTGGCTACTTTCAGAGCTGTTCGAGCAGCTTCCCGAAGTTGGAGACCTGGCCAAGCCAAAGATGGTGTTTTTCTTCGACGAAGCCCATTTGCTTTTTGATGAAGCTCCAAAAGCCCTGCTCGATAAGATCGAACAGGTTGTGCGGCTAATCCGTTCGAAGGGCGTGGGGGTCTACTTTGTTTCGCAGAGCTCCCTTGACATCGCGGATTCAGTTTTGGGACAGCTTGGCAATCGAGTACAACATGCTCTCCGGGCCTTTACTGCAAAGGATCAAAAAGCATTAAAAGCAACAGCAGAGACCTTTCGTTCGGACAACGCTTCGAACCTTCAAGATGTCATCGGAGAGCTAGCAATCGGAGAAGCGATCGTATCGGTACTCGATGAGCACGGTTCTCCTACAGTTGCCCAGCGCGCTCTCATTGCTCCTCCGTGTAGCCGATTAGGTCCGATCACACCAGAGGAGCGCACACAGATCATCGAAAACTCTCTCATTCGCGGAGTCTATGAGAAGAGTATCGATCGTGAATCCGCCTACGAGCTACTCACCAAAAGGGTTGAAGCGTCTGAGCAGCCTACCTCCGAAGTAAAAGATAACAGTGAGGAGCAGAGGCCTTCGCGCTCCATTTTCTCTACCGTTTTCACTGGCTCGGGCGGAGGCAAATCAACTCGCTCTCGACAGACCCCGCTTGAGGCTATGGTCGTGAGCACTGCCCGCTCAATCGGCAACCAGCTCGGAAGGAGCATTCTGCGGGGTATCTTCGGCTCACTGTCGGGTGGCGGTAGGCGTCGCTAACACGATGTATAGTGTTGCTCGATACTGCGCTTGGTTCATCATTAGCCCAAGCGTACAGTGAACAAAGACAACAGGAGGGGATACAATAGCCGTTGCCCGGTGCATATCCCTTCGCTTCTCTATCCATGCGATGGCCCCGCTTCTCACAGAACCTCTATCATACGGCTCTGCGTTTTCCTTCTGTTACCGTCAAATCACTTCAGCAACCGTCATATCGGGAGGTGTTATGGGTAACAACAAGAAGTCAAGCCGAGGTTTTGCGTCCATGGATGCTGAGAAGCAGCGTCAGATAGCTAGCAAGGGAGGCAAGATCGCTCATGAGCGTGGGCATGCCCATGAGTTCACACCAGAAGAGGCCCGCGAGGCGGGTCGAAAAGGTGGGGAGGCTGTAAGCCGTGACCGCGCTCATATGGCTGCTATAGGTCGACTCGGCGGCGAAGCCCGAAGTCAGAAGGCGTCTCGCAGTCAGGAAGGGGGAGAGGCTGTGAATCGCTAGTAGCAGCAGCTCTTGAGGGGGGGGTAAAACGGGGGTGTTTCTCCGTTTCGAGTGAGTGGACAATAAAGCATTGCACAAGGATGCGTTCTCTCGCCCCCTCTCACGACGACCGTTAGGTACTACACACCAAAGAGATTACGGTGGATCAATGGATACTACCACTCCGATCTGCGACAGCTCACTCTTTGCACGTGGGCTTAGATCTCCCAAAACACGTACTTCGGCTTTCTTACAGTGCTCCGGTATGACTACCTTCTTGGTAAAGTCAGTAAAGAGGCGCGCAACTTCGGCACTCCACACCAGATAGTCAACCTGTAGGGGTAAGAAGAGCGTGCCATCCTTGAGCACGCCAGCCGGTAGGTACATCGAAGCAACGATACGGTCTATCTTACATTGCCGATGCGTCTCTTCAAGCTGTTCCGCGACCGAGACAAAGTACAACGCCGTTGCTTCATCGTTTGCTTCGAGAGCTGCTCGAATAAAATTATCATGACCCTTCACAGATGGACCGATCGTCGTCAAGGATGAGCTAATAAGCCGTTGAGACCACGGCGTGTAGGATTTGTGCGCGAAAAATCTCTTAACTAGACTTCAGACACTCCTAGCGCTACCAGCTCAGCTCGTGCCTTCCCCCTAATTCCATCGGGCTCTTCGTACAGTGCAAGCTTCTCCGCTCGACTGTACCACGTATTGAATGTATCGAGCTCACTAAGCAACCCCAGGGAGGGAACAAACTTGAACGCCACACCCACAGCCGTCTCGATCGCTGCCACCCGAGTGACCTCATCTTTGAGCGGCTGATTCGAGGTATATGGGCTTACCTGTAACTTTCTAAACCATTCACGCTCCCGTTTATTATAACCGATGAAACTGAGCCCGAGGTCCCTCCCCTGCTTGAGGGTCTCTGAAGCAGAGATAGATGACTCTTTGTCCTTGGCCCTCGCGCCCTTTTCCTGGTCTTTCTTTGATGAAACGAGCTCACTCGCGCCATCGTATGCACTTTCCACTTGGCGAGCCGCCCATGAAAAAAGACGCTGGGCACCTTGGGGCACTGCCTTGAGCGTATCAACCATCTTGTCAGGATCTGATACGGTATCGACCACCTTCTCTGCAGCTCGTACCGGAGCGAGTAAGACTTTCTTACCAGTTGTCTTCGCTGCATCCAGGAAGACCTTTGAACTCTCTAGCTTGTCGAGCTCCCCAAGGGCCTCAATCTCACGGATCCGTATCTCAAGTAACGGGCGCCCCGTAGGTCTAAATATTCCAAAGGGCGTCTTGATGGTATAGGTGTTGAAATACCCGTCGTTTTCTACTCTGTCATCAATCGTGTAGTGCGCTCCCCGCAGCAGCTTCGGCGGAAGTACCCTTGATGCACTTAAAACGGGCACTGCCTCAAGGTCTCCAGAGGCCTTACCCTGCCCATATGTACGTCCGCCGGAAACCAGCCAAGCTAGCACCAAGACACCGGTAACACCGAGGAGTCTATGAGAGGGATAGCGAGCCACAAGCCATATCCATTTATAGGCACAGTGGAAACAAAGGACCGAAAGGCGATCAGTGAAGGTGGTGGCACTCGAACTTCCGGTGCCACCACTCTGGAATCAGCTAACTTCTCTTCTGAAGCAGATCGCGGATCTCCCCTAAGAGCTCCTGATCCTTCGTTAGCGCTGGAGGAGCTGCTACCTCAACCTGCTTACTACGCATGACAAAACCAAGGAACTTAACGATGAAGAGAAAGAGTGCAAGCGCGACGATTAGGAAGTTCACGACCTCCCCGAGAAAGAGTCCGTATGGAATCTCTTTGCCGTTGAACACCCATTTCCACCCAACGTAGCTCTGCTCTCCCGGGAGCAACACCGCTATGAAGGGCATGATGATATTCTTCACCAGTGAATCAACGATCTTCCCGAATGCAGCCCCGATGATCACACCGACCGCGAGGTCGACTACGTTCCCTTTGAAAGCAAAGGACTTGAACTCGTCAATCAACCCGACCGCCTTCTTTCCTACTGAATCGATAGCCATAAACAGACCCCTTCAAATAAAAAAGCCCTACTACAGCGTGACTTTAAGCGCCGTAATGGTGATCACGTCATTCCGAACACGATCCTCTGCAGGTTGGTTGATGTAGTAGTCACGCACTGACACGACGAGACTCATGAACGAATTGAGAGCCGTCTCCAGTCCGATCTCTGCATTTACAAGATACTGATCTGCATCCTCAACACTCACGAGATACTCAGTGAACTCAAACAACTTCGATGTGTCACTAAACTTCCATTCTAAACGATTAGCGATACGAGCTGCTGCAAAACTATCATCCTCGTCACCGAGCTTTTCCCAGACGTACGAAGGGCCAGCTTCGAGACTGAGTTTCACGTCATCATCACGAAGGATGTACGCACCAAGGGAGGGGCTCAAGACTACTCGGTACTTCAGGTCCGCGATCTCATCGTGCGCAAACGAAGCTCCCGCACCTGCAAACCAGGTATTATCGAGAACTCTCCTGTAATCAGCCAGGGACCGGAAGTTGTTTTTGTTCTCTTCTCGCGGATCGTTCGCGCTGTTTGCAGCACTTCCGAAGTTGTAGTCAGCCTGAAACCTCCAAGCGTTGTTCTCATAGTCGCGGGCGGCCACTCCACCAATATTGATGTTGGTGGTTTTGGTGTTACCCTCAGTATAGTTGAAGCCAAAAAGGAGGCTTTTGTCCCAAATCGATGGATCCTTCGGCTTAGTATCACACACAGGGGCAGCAGCAGCGGGGGTGGGCTTGATAGACAGATCCTTTAACTCCTGCGCTTGTACCGTACAATACGGTGCCCCGCTTACACACAACGCTACCAACGACAGCGACAATCTTCGTATCATGCTCTTCTCTCCAAAACATACGCAGGGTTCCTAGTCCAGCGAACTCTGCAGTAACGCACCGAGCTCTTTTGCCTGTTTTTTGAAGCCGGTGCAATGCTCGGTGACGAGGGGGAGCAGAATTATGCTCTACGGTGCCGATCTAGCGAATGCCGAAAATGAACCCAACGTGGTATTTAAGGACTCAGTTGTTTCAGGCTCGACATGACGCGCAAAAAGCACCCCTGCTTGTCTTCGAGCCTGTGAGTAAATTATTTAAACAGCTGAAAAAACCGATTTATACCTAGAAACATCGCCAACAAATGGCGTTTGTTTTCCGCCCCATCGACACTGCTATTTGCGTAATCAATTAATAGCGACCTACCTAGGCTGTACTACCTAGGCTGTACCGGTACTACGCTTTCCAGGAGAAGCGAATGTCAGTAAAAAACCCCCTCCACACCTGAAGATGCAGAGGAGGCCACAGTGCATACCGACGTCTCAGCCATGCGACTGCGTCATCATCGTATCAGAACGCTGGCGATTGCACAGCAGTCGCTTGTCGCTCGAACAGAGGCAGTGCCTGATTGAGCCTCTCCTCTGTAATAAGCGCATCCGCCACAGTGATTCGCCGCATATTCCGCGCGTATGTCGGCCAGCCCCTCACCCGATTACGAATCCTCAGGGTCTCCCACGTCACTCCATTTACTACTCGTTTGTCGTCCAGACTACGATCCCACGGTCGCGATCCAACACTCCGAAGCACGTAATCCACAACATTCATCGCTGGCAGCGGCGTAGCACCTTTAAATATCCTGCGAGCAACACGATATCGAGCCTCGATGTTTGTTAATCTAGCTGCCATGTTGTCTTTGAGGTACACCCTGGTTCCTCGCGGAGTGCCAGTCGAATAGAACGCATACGCTGTTGCCAATCCCTGCGGCCCTGCAAGGAAGACGTTTCCTATAGCGTCCAATAATGTGGCTCTATTATTTCCATCGGGGTCTGAGATATTCGTGGTGCTCCACGAGCTTGTACCACCCCAGCCGTAGATTACATTATTTATCATCTCTCCCTGCGTATCCGACTTCCAGCGGATGTTTTGATCGTGATTCGCGGCCAGCAGATTCCCGATAAAACGCACCCCTCGAGCTTTCTCATTAATCAAAACGCCCATACTGTGAGGACCTTTCGGATGAATAGATCGATGTAATGCCTCGGAAATTATACAGCTCTCGAAAACAACATTCTTTATTGGTCCGGCTGTTTGGACGTTTTCATCCACTGCCCATGATATAGACAGATTCCTAAGTACAACGTCATGCGCCGAGGACCCTCGAACACTCACACTTCTTCGTGATTCAGGAGCTGGACCACTGATATCATCTCCACTACGTACACTAAGGTGTTCGATCCGTACGTGATGGCTTTTCACGGCCAGACCAGCATTTGTGAGCAAAATACCTGGTGAGGGCGCCGTTTGTCCCGCCACTATCAGGTGCGGTTGTTCCACAATGAGGTTGCTGGCAAGCGAGATGCGTCCTGACACCTCAAACACACAGACCCGCGGAAAGGGTTTCTCTATACACTCTCTAAGGGTGCCTGCTCCTGTATCCAAAAGCGATGAAACTTTTACGACAGTGTAGGAACGCCGCTGTGTCGATTGAGATGGCTCGCGGGTCGGCTCGGGCGACGGAGCAGATGGAGCTGCTACCGTTGGCATGACCGTAGGATGCGCGGTGGGTAGCGCTACACTCGTCGGCATGGGAGCCGCCACTACAGGGGGTCCTTCTGAGCGCTCATACGAGGCTATAGCTGCATTCACCCGTGTGAGATCAACCACTCCGCTTGGTATCGCCACCGGGCGTCGGTTGACAGGATACAATGGCCATGTCCCGACACTATTCCGAAGCCTGAGGCTACGATTCCTGACTCCACTGATAACCCGAATGTCGTCGCTATTTCGATCCCACGGCCGAGACCCAGCTTGTGCTAATACATAGTCATAGGTAGTGTCTGCAGACATTGTATCTTTGTAGTCTGCATGAGGGGCGCTTACTAGGAAAGTGCTTGGCACATTAGTAAGCCGACGCGAATCATTACCAGCTAGGTAGATCCTTGAGTTGCCCGGAAGGCGTGAAGAGTAAACGGCATAAGCTGAAGAGGTTTGAATGCTGATGCCATCCCGACTTCGCGGATCCGGACCTGCTCTGTCATCTCCCACTCGCACTGCTATGTGCTCGATCCTCACGCGATGGCTCTTTACCGTGATCCCTGCATTACTCACCAGGATCCCGGGTGACGGCGCCGTCTGTCCGGCAATGATTAAATTGGGTTGGGGAGCTAAAAACCTGCACGCGCTCGGAGAGCGTGCACAGCCAGGACAAAACCAACACCTGCACAACCGAATGAGACTCCCTCGAATCGGACTTCAAACTCTCTAGCGACCGATCTCAGGAGCCACAACCGGACCGTAAGCAGACTCAGGATACTGAGCTAGGCTTTTTCCGAAAAAAAAGCCACTCATCCGGGTATCAGATACTGTTATCTCCAGTGTTCGCGAGAATCTCGTCGATCTATCAAGCGCTTATCTTTTCTCGAGCTCGCTCAACTTTACTCGTTGTGTCGTATGACCTAGTAAAATAGGATTTTGTCCTTCCTTTCGGGAGTATGGCAGGCAAGGATGTGAGCCTGTTTGTGCTGGATGCTATATCCTCTTACCAAGACCCGTACGTGGGGAGAGGTTTTGAGCTCTTTCCGGCAAAGCGCTGAGATATTATGTGATCGGTCATGCGATTCGTAGCTAAATGGAGTCTGGTTCTAACGCTGTGTGTGCTCTTCTCTGAACTCTCGGTACGAGTTTGGGGTCTGTGGCCCGAGTATAGTCTACAAGGAAAAGGGATTGCTGGTGGAAAAGGGATCACCTTTTTTACGCTGGATACCGAGAGACTCTACCGTATGGTTCCCGGTCCCGCGAAATTCGGGAACTTACACCGGGTCAATAGCGATGGATTTCGTGATACCAGGCCACTTTCTTCCGACAAGAAGCTGATCACTGTTTCAGGCGACTCTTTCCCAATGGGATTAGTTGTTGATTCCGATCAAACCTTCCCACAGCAACTTGAGAAGCTGCTCGGCGGGGTCCACGTGTACAACATGGGAGTCCAAGGTTACGGCCCCGATCAGTCTTTGCTAGCATTTAAACGACATGGGCTTCCTCTCAAGCCCGCTATCGCCCTATTTACCCTGTATCCCTCAAACGACTTTAACGACCTACTCAAGAATCAACTATTCGACGTTGATGCGGATGGTGGATTGAGGGAATTACACCCTAATCTGATCGAAGCAATCGTCCCAACATTCCGGCTTTCTATGGCTCTTCGACTAATCGGCACTCAACATTTTCTACCCCCTCAAACCGAGGAGCACCTGTCGCGCGTCCTCTTCAATGACAAGGAGACCGATGAGATACCTGACGCCAAGGAATATATGAAGGCTCAGGCGCTCATGAAAGCTGTCATCAGAGAATTCAAAAGAGTCTCACACGAACACTCGATCCAACCTACGGCAATCATAATTCCGTCATATCGTGAATTCGAAAATCGAGGCCAGGTGGCGGCTCGCTCTCTCTTCGACACAGAGGCGCTAGCCCTTTGCCGCCAAGAAGGTCTTACAGTGATTGATCTGTATCCCGCTTTTCTGGCATGGCATGGGCCCTCTTTATATTCCGACGCGGATAAACACCTCAGCACGATCGGACATGCTGAGGCAGCTCGTTCTATTGCACAAGCTCTTCAACAGGCTCGCCCCTAAAAGATCCCACATTTTCCTCATTGAACGGGGAGAATGAGACAAAACCATACCGAGGCTGTCCCTCATCAGTGCCAACCGGCCTACTAAAGCCTAATAAACGAGCGAAAACTCTCTCAGGAGGAATCATTATGAAGATCCGTGAAATTATGTCGAAAGAACCGATATGCTGCACCCCAGACACAACCGTAGTAGAGGCTGCCAGACTCATGGTAGAGAACGACTGTGGCTTAATTCCGATTGTTCAAGATCAACAGAGTCGACACCTAGTCGGCGTGGTAACGGACCGTGACATCTGTTGCCGTGTCGTCGCTCGCAACCTCTCTCCCGCTTCAGTGAAGATTCGTGATTGTATGTCCTCCCCGGTGGCTACCGTGAAAGCGGAGATGCCGATATCAGAGTGTTTTCGTGTTATGGATGAGCACATCGTACGCCGGGTGCCGGTGGTTGATGAGCGGGGGATATGTTGCGGGATCGTATCTCAGGCCGATCTCGTCGAAAAAGCACCTAACGACTATGTACAACAGGTCTCCCGCTACGCGAGCCAGCAGAAGGGATGGGGTTAGCCCTTGGATTCTCCACGATTGATCCTGACAACACCCTACGTTCTTTCGGCATCGGAGCTGGCATCTGGGGAGCAGTCATCGTACTGCTCTCCTTCTCTCTCGGCGGATGGATCGCTGCCCGCACTGCCCTCATCTCCGATACATTTGCGCGAATCCTTCAAGGCGCTCTAGTCTGGGTCGTGACACTCCCCCTCGTATCATATGGTATAGCGGGTGGCAGCGATGCCCTCTTAAAGCTAGCAAGTGGGGCGGCGTGGAGCGTTCTTCTGTCGATGGTGTTCGGACTTCTAGCAGCAGCATGTGGCGGGTACCTAGCCGCCGGCCGTACAACATTACGTGAAGTTGCAGTTACGAGCTCTAGTCAAGCGACGCAGCCGTATCACTAAAGCACACACCACTATTACTTCCCCATCCTAAGCAAGCGAGGCAAACCCCTCCCCGCCACGAAACTGGCAGATCTCGTCACGTCAGACACCGTCGGCACCGTTACCCATCTGGCGCAAGAGGCCCATAATTCGTTCAGATTACTATGCCGACAGTACCGGCATGAGGCGTAACATCGACCCCCGTCTGCACATGGGATGTCCCTAAAACTTAGGCTGACGAGAGTTTTTGGCGCCAATCTATTTTGAAATCTCGCAAGAATGACGATAAAATGAGAGAATCTTTGGGAAAGCAAGACGAAACCTCTCCCTACTAAAAAGCGGTTCTTTATTTGCTCTTCGTCGTCGAGGTACGGTGTGTTTGGAATCGGTCGCGCACTGAAGGTTTGCCTGGCTCTATTTGTATTCTCCCCTATTTGGGCGGAGAGTCAGATAACGATAAACTCGCCTGGTGCCGTGGGTGACGTCATCGCGGCCTGTCAGGATTATGCCACTCGAGAGCTCAACAACCCCTGGGACATGAGCGATCCTGCCGATATCGTCACCTTACTCCCTCAGATCGATTACGATGGATTCTCCTCAATTTCTTTTCAGTCAGGTGAGTTCGTTGGTGTAACATCGATTCAGGCGCCTTTTTTTTACCTCGTGAGCCCCCCTATCCCAAGCTCGCAACCAGCGCTAGGACAGCGAGGTTTTGACCGCCCAATCGACCCAACAAGGTACAATAAGCTCGTCATCCGCATGTTTTCGGGCAGCAGTACAGCGAACCAAGAGTTCCGAATTCTTTGGAACCACGGGGACGGCTATCACCCGAATTTTTCACTCTCCGCAATTCAGCAGTTTTTTCTCAAACCGGGATGGAACACCTACACCGTCGATCTCAATTCCGTGGTGCTACAGAGCGAGGGCACACCGAGGCCGTGGACAAGCGCTCCAGTGACTGGGTTGCGACTCGGATTTTCTGCCCCTGTCGGCACGACTCTGAAAGTGGACTGGGTGTCCCTTCAAGGAGGCTCTGAATGTGGCTCTACCGCTGTCGAGGTCCAAGCTACCCCAACCGACAATGCTCAGTTCTATAACCTTTATCTAGATCAGGACTCAGACCCAACTAATGGTTTTGTAAAACAGCTCGCAACTGGTGAATCAGCTACGGGCTCAAAGTCATTCGGAGTGTCTGCCGTAGGACTGTTCCCGCGAGCCTACGTTGTACGAGCTCTCGGTAGCTCTGATTATGCTACCCTCTTTCGTGGGGATCCCTGGGATATGAGCTCCGCAGATGATATCCTCGCAATAAGCGGCATCTCAAATGGCCGCATAGAAGGAGGCTCCTACCGCGGCACCACTACCACCTCCTCCGTGGTAGCCCTGAAGTTTGGAACCAGCGAGATTCCGGCTGCCGCATTTACAAAGCTTTCATTTAAACTCGAACAGAGCGTCCGCTCTGACTTCTTCCTCTACTGGAACGATGGATCCAGCTTCTTTGTCCGTCCCACAGTTAATGACGCTGATGGCGACAACATTTATCACATCGACTTGAGCAGCTTGCCGCAGTGGACAGGGACGATACGCAACCTGCTCATAAATCCGTCTGTGTCGGCTGGCATACACTTTGCGCTCGACTTTGTCACGCTCGAACCCGTCTCCTTCCGTAACGATATACCCGTGCCGTCAACGATCGTTGCTGCAGGTACACTTGGGGTTAATACTCCGCCACGCGTCGATATCCTCCAGCCTGACCAGATCGGTGGAGAAGCTCGCTACCCATGGAACATGGGAACTACCAGCGATGTGCCGCTTGTTCAAAATCTGAGCGTAGCCAACATACTACCATTCAACTCCGTAGCGGGCCTAACCGGAGACTTCTTCTACGGTGTCAATCCTCTCAACAACGATGACCCGATCAACTGGTCTCGGTTCTTTACGCTTGGCGCTGCGAATATAGACACCTCGAAATTCTACCGCCTCACGTATCGGCTCTTGGTTGAGGGGGATGTCGATATCGTCTTAGGTTCGGTAGCCCGCGTGTACTGGACGAGCGACCAGTTACGCACTTCAGGACAATCACAAGATATCATCGTCTACGGAGGGTGGAATACCTACACCATCGATATGCGCACGGCACTCACTGAGGATGGGAGTGCTACGTGGAGCGGTATCATCGACTCCTTTAGAATCGACTCGCACGAATTTAGGGCGGTGCGACCCTACTATTTCGATTTTATTCATCTACGTACCGATGACCAGGCGAATGGATCCTTTTTGATTTCTTACGATATCTCGGACTCAGATAGCCCCGACACCGCATTAACAGTTGATCTGAGTTATAGCTCCTCGAGCAACTGCTCCTCTTCGATCCCCATCTCAACGTTCACTGTATCCAGCCGAGCTGCTGACAAGGGTAGATTCTTATGGGACACGAGTGGTGTTGTGCCGGGAGAGTACTTTGTTTGCCTCAACGTATCTGACGGCCGAAACACCAATCGCAGAGTGTCCACCGGCGTCGTTACGATCAGTCGCTCCTTCTCTGACTCTGATGACCCCGTAATGTCCCTCTTTGCACCAACCTCCGCTACCGTATTCGGCGATTCCCTACAGATCAAAGGGTACGCCTTGGATGCAATTCAGCTCGCTGAAGTACGAGTGACTATCGATGGCACTCTCTTCGCCGTGTTGTATCCGAAGACTTTTGATCCAGCAGCGCGTGCCATGTATCCTAACCTTGTTGACTCAAGTAATGCTGGCTTTAACACCCTCCTTGATACGACAGGGATAGCAGTCGGTCCCCACACGGTGCTGGTGACCGCCACTGATACGTCTGGCAATTCGAACACACAGAGCTTTTCACTCACGAAACAGGCAGGCGTATCTCCAACGATCGTCCCAGATGAAATTCCAAATGGTCAGCCCATATCGGTAGCGCAACCCTCAGCCACCCCCCAGCTTCCAGTAGTAACTCGGATTACGAGCACAAAGAAGGGTACCGTGACTGCTGACGTCAACCGGATCCAAACCGGCTGTACCTTATCACTTCACGTAAGCCCCAAAGCCGGCATGATCGGTACGAAAGTTGCAGAGCGCTCTGTGAGTAGCGCAGATGCCGCCAATGGCCTACGCTTTAGCGCTTCGAAAGTTCCGGCTCTGCGGAGTCCTTTGTATATGCGTGCGGTCTCAGTGTGCCCTCTCACGACCGAGAGGACCTCCAACCCACGAAGCTTCCGCACAAACGGGCCAACTAGAAAGAAGCCCTCTGCTACGAGGACCATCACTCACATTAAACGGGTTGGACGCTTTCTCTGACCTTGCTACACGCTATCAGGGGACCTCGTCTGTAATTCTGAATCGCTTTCAGGGGTCATGCTCGGAGAAATCCTATATATTTAGTGATTGATTACCTTAGGGTTCACTCTCCTGACCATGAACGACCAGTTACCAGATACAGCTGAACCCCTCCTCTCGGAAGTCAAAGAGGGGCCGAGCGGCATTCTACCGCAACTAACTATGACCTCCTGCATCGAAGGTCCTTGCTTCTCCCTTGAGGTAACCGCCCGAAGAGAATATGCGACTCTGGTGATTCAGCGAATGCGAGTAATCGCGCGTTCTCTCGAGGGTATTGGTCGTGCCGCATACGTATTTTCCGCGAGGATTGACGCAGCCGGTGTCCAGAAACTTGCCCCGCTTCTGGTACATATACATTTAGTAAAGGACATGCAGTTTCTTCAAAAGATACTCCAAGCCACGGAGGGACACTCAGCAGGATATTGGAGCATCGAGCCTCTCGATGTAGCGGTCACCGATAGCTCTTGTGGACTCCTTCATCTGATTCCCTCGTTTGAAGATTTCTGCAAAGATATCGGTGTTCTCTCGCGCGAATTTTGGTGTCCTCGACATCAAGGCCCACAATGCGATGAAAAACTTGAGGCGCGAATCTCGGGTGGTGGGGAATTTGTCGAGCTTCGTATCTTTGCTCGCACAAGGGGGCACGACTCATGGGATACCATGACTCACTACTGGAAGGCTCTGCTGCCTGACGACCCCTGTCGCTCACTCAATGATTCCTTCCGACAGGTAAAGCTTTTACTCGAAGAGTTTGCTCGAGCATATACTGCGTGCGGCAGCGCTGGGATATATAAACTCCTTTCAGCTCACAACTTGACAGCGGTGCATGGATCCTATAGCCAGCAGGAAGGTCAGACCGTCGTTAACCTCGACGACCGAGACAGACTAGTTCTCCCCGATATCGGCACAATAGCCGTTCCATCAATTCGAGCCTCGATACGATACCAGATCTCTCCAGAAAATGCGGACATATCGCTCTACTCCGATAATAGCCCTGAGCGCTCGCTCGTCGATATACATGTATCCCCCAGCCAAACCGGTAAAATCATGGGTGCCTCGCACATTCGATGTTGCTTGGGACTCTTTAAGTGTCTACGGGATCAACGTTGGACACCGATTAATCGCTTCGAGCAGCGGTCGGTGCAGAAGCTAGTGCCTCAGCCATCAAGCGCCATCACATCCGCTCAGCCTTTAAAGACGGGAGGTCATAGCGAAGACGCCCTCTGCTCCGTCGCAGTTTCCGCTACATCCCGCCCCGCGCGACCTGAGGTCTTCCTCACAACCGAAGGGTGTCGACAGCTCATGGACAACCCGAATTGCCATGTCCCAGACCAGCCGCGAAGTGATCCCGACTTCGTTGAAGAGGCTCTTAAGGGTGGCCAGTGGATCCGTATCGAGCTGATCTACAACCTCAGGAGACAAAGACCCGAGTTGTTTTCCCACCTCACGATCTTCCGTTTTCCCGATGGATCTCTCAAGATTCATGCCAGTAGCGATCTCGGATTTTCACTCTCAGGCGCAACTGCTGGAGATACAGATCAGACTACTCATACCTCTTTCGATGTATGTGACGCCCTGTGTCAGACCCTTGCTGATCAACAACATAGCGGATGGCATCTGATGTATGATGTCCTTCGAACGGTAGCTCTCCCACGCTCAGGAATCGATCGACACAGCCTCGTTATGCATAATCTTCCAGCGAGTATTGATGAGAGTACTCATAAAAGTGTTGAAACCGCCGGTCGCATCGCATCCTTGCTGTTGCGCGGGGGAGATTACGGCTTAACGTGTCACCTCTCGCTAGAAGCATATAATCTCTGGCGACTGACCGTACAGAGTGCACAGCTTCGAGGAGCCGTTGATATCATCTTCGATAGCTCAACGATCTCGGAGATACGCTTCCGATACACATCTCAGGTGGAAATCGACAGGCAAACCACATGGATCGAACTCGGAACTCTCAAGCAGCAGAGAACTAAGCATCAGCAGCTCAACTATGACGAGTTAATCTTTTGCATCCGGAGCTACTTTCGTGATCGGCTGACCCCCGAAGCATCATCAGCAACGGACCCTGAGAGCTCCGTTTTCAAAAATATTGCAAGCCTCCTGCGAGCAGAGGGCTTTGAAGAGCCGTGCTTTAAACCAGCGGCATGAGCCGATAGAGACTTGAGTGCGGCAGCCTCACCCACGACGCACTCGTTCAGCTAAGGCAGATCAATCACCGAGGACAGAAGCCGTCCAGCCGAATCAACGGTCATAATAGCGCAAACCCTTTTATCTGGACGTACCATTATCGTCACAACGTCCTCTGCCGATCGGTGGCTGCAAAGAATGAACATGACTGTGTTCCCAATACTGCCGAAGTTCCCAACTTCCACTTATCTGAATCGACTCGACAATCGATTCATCCTCAAGACCGGCGCCTCCGCCCTACTCTGAATGCCTGTCTGATGCATCTTCAGGGACCATAGTACAAGAGTACGATCCATACTACCGCTCACAAATATTTAATGAGGTCTGTATGACGATTAATCCTTTGCAAGCTTCAACTGACTCAGATTCAACGGCAACCTCCGTGCGAATCGTCTCGGAAGGAGTATCGATGCCTCTCAGAGAACAAACTCTCCTAGAGAGTCTACTCGACCCAAAGCTTGAGTGGCGTTTCGAAACACGCGGGGACAGCAAAACGTGGCACTGCACAAAAGGCGATCTCTTCTTATCGGAACCAGAGCTGTTTGGTGGTATAGAGTTCGATCCAAGTATGGGTTTCGGGGCATGTCTCCCTAAAAAGGGTAGGCCTGGAATACCCGAGCCTACTACTGGATGGGATTGGCACAACCACAGGAGAGATAAGTTACATAGCTTGAGCGATGCCCACGAAATCACTATCACCAAAACGTACGAGGATTGGTACAGGCACTATCTGCGACGAGGAGAACATACTGTGTCGTACCAGGTTTCATTCACCGATCGCGAGCATTCCACGCAAAGATTCATCATCTCTGGGGAGCAATCCAGCCGGCTAGCGGAGATATTCGAACAGATTGTTCAGCGTACCCAATAAAATTATTGCGACCTCAAACTCAGCGAGAGCTGACCATCACAGTCGAAATAATCTTACCCTTCCTGACTGGACTTCGTAGCAGTGCGCGATTTGTGGCCTTCCTAGAGCGTGGCTCACTTTGCCTGGTCAGCTATGCTTCGCGCTCTTTGCGCGCTACCACGAGGAGATTACGATCCCATAACCTTGCGCCCCCATGCTCCATTTTCGACATGATCGCCCGCCTTACCCTGGAAGTACCCCTGCCATCGAGGGACCTCCTTAATCACCTTATACCCAGCCTCAAAAAGCTCCTTAAATGCATCTCGATGAGCACAGAAGTGCCGCTGCCTACCTCCTAGCGGTTGAAGAGCATTAAGAGAGCGAAACATTTCTCGATGAAGGAAGTTAGCGGGCTCTTTTGGATTACGAACCCAGTGAAGAGTGTAATTCGACAAAACCAGATCTATAGGTTTCGCATTTTCTTCCACATTTTCTAGCGAAAGAAGCGCTCTAAGAACATTACCAGAATCTTCCGCGGCACCTTCACTGAACACGAGATTCGTATACTTATCTGGGGGATAACTTGTCAGAGCCTTTCGTGTCATGTCAGGGGATAGATCTATACCGTACACCCTGCAAGCCACACCGTGTTCCTGCAGGTCACGCGCTAGCTGCGCCGTGTTTCCCCCATCCCCAAATCCAAGATCTACTACTCGCTCTCCGCTTCGAAAGGTAACGCCATCAAGCAACGTGTTCCAACCCTTAGTTTGTACGAACACCCGTAACCTTTCGTAGAGCTCTGGGGGGAAACTCGTGCCATAGTAGGCTTGCTTGGGGAGGCTAACGACCGACCCAGCGAGCGTATCATCGATTTGAGTTCGACCGCTGGCTGGAATGGGGAGGGCACCTCTCTAGGAACGAAGCACCACACATTGACTGAAGGGGAGCTCTCAGTAATCTCCATGCGACGAGGATATCGCGATGGAATTGACCTAGGCAAGCAAGGTAGGTATGCACATCAGACCGACGACTCTGCTCAAAACTACAGATGCAAACTCAAGAGATCTGCTTCAAAAGGGGGCCTTGTGAAAAACCAAAAAAACCACCTTGTATGTGTCTTTGCTCTTTTACTGCACGCATCGGCTTTGTATGCAGAGACTACCCGCCCGGCGATTAGAATGGGTGCGGTGTTTGCTCTTTCCGGGTACGCAGCCCTCGCTGGCCAAGATGAGCTCGATGGAGTTGTCATGGCAGTTGACGACATTAACGAGCAGAATCGATTTGCAGGCAAGCGTATCGAGCTGGCAACTGAAGACAACCGCTCTGACCGAGGAGCCACGGTCTCCGCGGTGCAAAAGCTAATCGGAATAGACGATGTAAACGCAATCATCGGACCAAATTGGATCGAGTTCACCGAGGTAGCTGCGCCGATTGCTCAGACCAATAAGATTCCACTCGTGACACCTAGCGGTTGGTCAGAGAACCTTACCAAGGGGCGTGAGTTCGTTTTTTCAGGGCTCGAAAATCATCCAAGTATCGTTAAACCGCTCGTTGACCTGATCGTCAAGGAACGTCCTCAAAGGGTCACAGCTTTCGTTGCCACTAACCAGTACTTTGAATCGATCTTTGATAGTATCTCGAAGCAACTAGAAACTCACTCTATTCACCTCACTACGATCGTCCGCGTAAATCCAGATCAAACTGAATTTAGACCTCTATTACTGCAATACAAGGCGCAAAGTGGTGATCTGATCCTCAACCTACTCGCAGAGGGTATTGGCCTATCATCTTTTTATAAACAGATCCGTGAACTGCGGATTTCATCACCGGTCTACTCCGCTAACTCAATCAGTTATGACGAAGGTATGCTGTCTAACCTCAGAGTAGCAGAGGGGACTATCTTCTTCGACTATATCGATCCAAGCTCTGATGATTTCAAAAGACGCTTTGAAGGTCGCTTCAAGCGAAAGCCGCTTCCAAGCGCAGCCCGAGCATACGATGCTATGAAGGCGGTCGGAGAGGCTGCTCTCAAATGTGGTACTAGCCCTGATCAGATCGCCAGATGTCTCACTCATGTCACCTTCGCCGGAGCTTCCGGGCCATTTGGGTTCGATGGCGATCGAAACTTTAAAGTGGTAGCTTCTCCCTCTCGCCTCTACCAGATTAGGAATGGGAAAATTGCGACGTTTGAGTGATTGGGCTCGGAGGAGCAGTGGTCACAGCGCCTCCCATCCTCACCCTAGTGCATAGTGCTTCTCGACACGACGGGTCCTGCCAACTGGAATACGCACGAAGAGGCTCTCTTGGATGCACTGTTCGAAATAGACCGGCTCAGAAACGCGCTGCGCTGAAGGGATCTGGTGAATAACGGATCAGCGCTCAAGCCTGACGAACTTGTCCTCCTTGATTACCTTGAGCTCCAACTCACCCTGCATGACACCGTGCTCGTCGAAGGTGTATTTGCCGCGGATCGCACGCTGAAGACAGTCGGCCGACAGGTCTGGGCACTCTCCGACACCATACATAAGTACCTCTGCTGCACGTTGGGGGTAGTAGTGTAGCGCTTCACCCTCAATTTTTGGATACGATAGGATCAGCCCATCTCCCGCCGCACCGACAGCTTTGAGCACGTCATCAGACTGCGCCGAATAGACGCTCATCAGGCGAATTCCCTTTGCTCCTACCGTCGATAGCTGCTTTGTAAGGCCCTGCATCAGGGGAAAGGCGTCCGGAATATACACGGTATCGGGATTCAATTGCTTTATCTTCGTGGCAAGCCCTCGCAAAGCGGAAGCATCCGGAGTGGAGTACACCAGGGTATCGAGCACCTCGCCCTGAAATGCCTGTCGAAAAGCAGCCTCGTGTGCTCGACCGAAGTCGCTCTCGAAAAATAGGATGACTACCTTTCGAGCCCCGAGGCGATACGCCTCCTTCGCGTTGAAACGTGACTCGGCCTCTATCGAGGGTTGCACCGAGAGCATCCGGCCACCTGATAATTCGAATACTCGCTCTGGAGCACTGCTGCCCAGGATCGCAAAACCATCAGAGCGTCGGAGGAGAGAAGCGACTGCAACTTGGGGCGAGCCGCACCACGGTCCGAGGAAAACCCGGATTCCGTCGAGAGCACTCAACTTCTGGTAAGCAGTGATCGCCTTTTTGGGGTCACACCCCTCATCTTCGTACACATACTTCACATGTGCAGCTTTTTTACTTTCCAAACCGACCCGTATCTTTTCACCATAGCGGGCGAAGTCACCGGTCATGGTGAGGATGACCCCAACCTTGCTCTCTGCAGGTAGCTTCACGGGTAGCAAGAGAGCCGCTAGTGCGAGTATTACTGGCAGTTTCAACGTGTAGCTCATAATTGCCTGCCCAACACCACGACTAGCACCGACGAGAACGGCCCATTTGGCTTTCATGGGTAATCTATAGAGCGCCAAAGGCTAGGTTGCAAGCAGTTCTGGTTAGCTCACGCCGCTTGCTGAGTAATCAACCCCCTCAAAAGGGTGATACGCTCGCGAAGCTTCTGCTCCGTGCACTCCGTGAGGAATGCGCCGCACGATGCGTCCGAGGAACTGACGGAAGTACATCTTCGTACGCACTGTTGTGGCATACACACCGACCCGTAGCCTCGGGATGTTCGATGCGAGTCTTAATCAGCATCTCGTGAGCATCCTTGATCATCGCTTCGATCCAGCCGCTCTCGGTATCGAGGGCTGCGCGTAATCTGCGGGACGAGCCGATGTTATCAAGCTCGTCGCTGAAGCTTGCTCGGGCGTCCCCAGCCTGTTCTCGCCACGCCACCTCTCCGCCGTACGTAAAGAAGGCGGTCGGGCGACACACCCCTTCCTCTACCGCACGGCTGTAGGAATAGGCGTACTCTGGGAGGCTAAAGCCGTGCTCATCGTAGGGAACGAAGGGGATCGGATTGTTGTCGCTTCGGAACGGTGTGCCACTCAGACAGATGATGAAGTTCGCCGCCTAGGCGGGTGGCTCCGCAACGTTTCAGTTGGTGTAGACAAGTGCAGCCCGGAGATACGATGCTGTGAAGGCCGTCGGAGAGGCCAAGTCTTAATCGGTAAAAATTAGGAATGGTGCAACTGACAGGCGGAGCTGGAGGAGCTCGACGGGTCTCTGGGAACATTCTTGGCCGTTAATTCGAACCGAGCCGGAGTCCAGGGGCGCAGCCCTCGGCCGTCATTCGAATCTTGGCGACAGCTAAGTTCGAATAGGTGAATGGTGGGCATGGTGTAAGCCAATCCGAACCACCCTGCGGGGTGAAGCGAGCCATGGCGAGCGAGAGGGGCGGCAGCCCCTGGGCCAGAGCGCCGAGCGGGAAAAATGGAGGTGGTGTAAGCCAATCCGAACC